>ENA-OQVM01001608-OQVM01001608.1-marine-metagenome-genome-assembly--contig:-NODE-1608-length-29361-cov-4.633110_pt1 | contig 29361 bp, 22 predicted proteins | sample MGYA00237776_ERZ505498 | MGnify/ENA primary metagenome ERZ505498 (study PRJEB26159, sample SAMN06265151) | marine metagenome | isolation source: Helgoland LTER site | place: Germany:Helgoland, sampling...
GATACCGGATTCCAACTCGCGCCGACGTGTATCAGAGCTGAGCAGCTCGGTTTGCATCACAGAGATCTGGGCGAGGGCGGCGTTGAACCGTTCCTGTGCGGCCAGAGCCTCTTCGGCGCGGCTGTCGCGTTGACCGGACAGATCGTTCAGTCGTTCCTGATATGTATGCTTATCGCGTTTGGCCTGTTCGCGGAAATTTCCTGCCCCAATGCTATCCATCAACAGGATGGCGGTGGCGACAATGGCCCATGCGACTAAAAATGAACTGCCTGCAAACGCGAGCAGTTGGGTGCCGGGCCGTAGCCGGATAAATCGCGTATCGTTGTCAGATTTTAGGAACACCCGCCGCTCTGGGAAATAGTGTTCTAGCAACCCGTGCACTTTGATGCCGAGGCGTGTCCGCACTGCATTATCCTTGTCCCGTCCCAATCACAGCACGCGCGTCCCCACCCGGTGCTTTGATAAAAATCAATAAGGGCGCTGCTCGGATGCGGCAACCCTCATCCAGTTTGCGGCATAAAACTGTTGAGCATTTGTGACAAATAGGCGGAAATCCGCGCATGCGCCCCATACGGATCAGTCTGCGACGGCCAATGGCCAGTAAAAATCTGGCGGTAGGCCTGCTTCGGCCCTTTTTTCTTCGTTGAAGGGTGGCTTTAGCGGGCTGTGAAAATAGCGCTGTACCAGACCGTGGAACGCGTCCTTTGGGTCCATCTCGTGGCGACCGCACAAAAAATGGAACCATTTCGATCCATAGGCCACATGCGCAACTTCTTCGCCATAGATGATTTCAAGGGCGGCAACCGCGCTGTGCGCCTTGGCATTTGTGAACACCTTGATCATTCCAGGCGTCACATCCAGCCCGCGTGCCTCTAGTACCATTGGCACAACGGCAAGGCGGCCCATGAAATCCTCTGCGGTATCTTCGGCGGCGCGCCACATGCCAGCGTGTGCGGGCAAGGCCCCATAGTGGCTGCCAGCTTCTTCAAGGCAGTCGCACATCAGGTTGAAATGTTTGGATTCTTCGTCTGCGGCCTTGACCCAGTCGTCATAGAAGCCAATCGGCATTTTGATGTCCGTGAACCGCGCGATGATGTCCCAATGCAGATCGACGGCATTCAGTTCTATATGCGCCACCGCATGAAGCAAGGCGATGCGCCCATCCGGGCTGCCCGGTTTGCGGCGGGGCACGTCGCGCGGGCTCAGCAGCTCGGGATGCGCGGGTCGGGCGGGATGCATCGGCGGATCAGCATGCCCGATCTCGGGGCGCTCCCCAGCGCGGCGCGCCGCCTGCCACTCAGCCGCAAAACTGCGCGACAGTGCGGTTTTTTCCCGACCATCCGCTGTGCGCAAAACGGCCTCGGCCATCTGCGCGAGCGGTTTCATCACAGTGCCTGCACTGCGGCCAGAACGGCCTCGGCGTGGCCGGGCACTTTGACCTTGGGCCAGACCATTGCGATATGTCCATTGGCATCAATCAGATAGGTGGTGCGTTCGATCCCCATGTATTTTTTGCCATACATGTTTTTCTCTTTCCAAACGCCATAGTCTTCGCAGACAGTGCCATGTTCGTCCGACAAAAGCGGCACGGTCAATTCGCGTTTGGTAGCGAATTTGGCGTGGCTCGCGACGCTGTCCTTGGACACGCCGAACACTTTCGCCCCTGCCGCTTCGAAAACGTCCATGTGTTCGGAAAATGCGATGGATTCCGTGGTGCAGCCCGGCGTATCGTCGCGCGGATAGAAGAACAAGACGACGGGACCGCCCTGCAGGGCTGACAGGGTCACGTCTGTCCCATCACCCGTAGGCAGCGTGAAATCTGGGGCTGGCGCGGCAAGTTCAAGCATGGATTAAGACCTTTTCTTCATAGATGGGAAAGTTGTGACTGGCATGATAGGGCGGAGCGGACAAGAATAAAGACATGAGCAGTCCAGAGTCCGAAATCTCTCCGCGACCCGCGCGGCGCAAAAGCCTGTGGCGACGCCACCGGGTCGGGAGCCTGTTGGTCACGATGATGCTGACGGCAGTGTTGGGCGCGATGCTGTACCTTGCGATGGGGCGGCCTGTGTCAGCGCCTGATTGGCTGCGTGCTGAAATCGAAGCGCGCGCGGCGGACGCCCTTGGCGCGGCCAGTTTGCGATTTGATGCGCTGGACGTTGTTTTGGGGGATGGGCTGACGCCGCAGGTGCGGATGAGCAATGTACAACTGGTCACAGACGCTGGGCTGGAAATCGTGGCATTTGCAGAATTGCGCGCCAGGCTGTCGCTAGAGAATGCTTTGCAGGGCCTGATGCGCCCGGAATACATCAGCGTTAGCGGTGTCTTTGCCACTTTGCGGCGTCAGGCGGATGGGTCGTTCACCTTGTCGGGTGGGCTGGACCTTTCCTCGCCCCGCCGACAGGCCGCGACCTTGCCGCAGTTGATCGAAGAGGTGGACGCGGTTCTGTCAAGTCCGGCCTTGGCCGCACTTGCCGTGGCTGACGTGCAATCCCTGACCTTGCGGATCGAAGATATGCGTACCGGGCAAGCCTGGACCGTGGATGGTGGGCGTATGCACCTGAACCGCGAGGATGAAACACTGCGGATCACCTCCGATTTGGCATTGCTGAGCGGGGGGCAGGGGGTTGCCACGCTTGAGGCGAATTATGAAAGCCGTGTGGGCGAAACCGCCGCCACGTTCGGGGCCACCGTGACCGATGTGGCGGCGGGCGACATTGCTGCGCTGTCCGCGCCGTTTGCGTGGCTTGATGTCTTGCGCGCCCCGATTTCGGGGGCTGTGCGCGGCGGCGTCGAGGCGGATGGCACCCTTGCCCCACTTAACGCGACGCTGGCCATCGGCGCGGGCGTGATCCAGCCCACTGATGCGGCGCGACCCGTACCGTTTAACGCCGCGCGCAGCTATTTCACCTATAAACCCGAGGCGCGCTTGCTGCGTTTTGATGAACTGTCCGTCGATAGCGACTGGATTACGGCGGAAATCTCTGGCGAGACGGTCTTGGGTATCAATGAAAACCGCCAGCTTGTTGATCTGGTTGGTCAGTTTACATCCAGTGTGTTTCGCGCGAACCCAGATGGGCTTTATCCGGAACCTGCCGACGTTGACGGGTTGGACATGGATTTCCGTCTTGCGCTTGACCCATTCCGTTTGGACGTCGGCGAAGCGTTGTTTGAATATCGCGGTCAGTTGCTGCGCGCGCGTGGCGCGTTGGAGGCCACAGAAGAGGGGTGGCAGTATAGTGTCGATGGCCATTTGGACGGACTGACACCCGACCGACTGTTCGCACTGTGGCCCGAAAGGCTGGCGGTTAAATCACGCAAGTGGATGACCGACAATGTGCTCGGTGGCAGCCTGAGCGATTTGAATTTTGCTGTGCGGGGGCAAAACCAGGGCCTGCCTGTTCACTATGCCAGCTTTGAATTTCAGCAGGCCCATGTGCGTTATGTCAAAACCTTGCCCCCGGTCAGTGGGGCGCATGGAACGGCCAGCCTGCTGAACCAGCGGTTCGCGGTGACAATTGACAAAGGTCAGATCGAAGCGCCGCTTGGTGGGTTGCTTGATGTTGCGGGCACTTCATTTATCATCCCCCAGATCACACCCGGCGAAGGCACGCCCGCGGTTGTCCGCGTGAAGGCGGAAGGAACGATCACGGCGGCGCTTGCGCTGCTTGATTTGCCGCCGCTGAACCTGATGAGCAAAGCAGACCTTTCGCCTGATTTGGCTGACGGTCAGCTATCGGTGTCGGGCACGCTTGCCCTGCCGCTACGTAAAGGTTTGAAACCGACAGAGGTCAAGTACAACGCAACCGGAATGGCGCGCGATGTTTTGAGCACGACGCTGATCAAGGGGCGGGCCCTTGCGTCTGATGCGCTGCGGGTTGTGGCGCGGGATACGGGCGTGGATGTGTCTGGGCCGGGCACGTTGGACGGTGTGCCGTTTGATGTGACGTGGCAACAACCTATCGGCAACGGGCCGCAGCCCAGCACGCTCAAGGGCACCATTGAATTGTCCGAGCGCACGATTGATGCCTTTGGCTTGGGCCTGCCCGCAGGCACTGTAACAGGTCAGGGTGTTGGGGATATCTCCATCACTCTCCCGGTCGACGGGGCGGCACCGTCTTTTGAACTCAACACGACCTTGCGCGGTATCCGTCTGTCTGTGCCCCCTTTGGGGTGGAGCAAGCCCGCAGATGCAGATGCTGCTTTGTCCCTCACTGGACTTTTGGGGGATGCGCCACGCGTCGATAGTCTGCGCCTTGATGCGCCGGGCCTGCGCGCCAACGGGTCGATCACGCTCATCCCCGGCGGTGGGTTGGAGCGTGCGCAAATTGACCGGGTCGAGGTGGGGCAATGGCTGGATGCGCCAGTGGACCTGATCGGGCGTGGTGCGAACATCCCCCCCGAAATCAACGTACGCGGTGGCACGCTGGATTTGCGCAACGCCGATTTCGGTGGGGCAGCATCGGGCAGTGCCGCAGGGCGCGGCGGCGGCCCTCTGACGCTGACGCTGGATCAGTTGCAGGTCACAGACACGATCCGCCTGACTGGCGTACAGGGCCAGTTTGACTTGGCGGGCGGATTGGATGGTGAGTTTACAGCCCAGATCAATGGTGGCGCTGCCATTCGCGGGCAGGTGTTGCCGCAAAACGGACGCAGCGCCATTCGCATCACATCCGATGATGCGGGCGGGGTTGCAGGCTCTGCCGGACTTCTCAAACAGGCGCGCGGTGGTGCGCTTTCGCTGACCCTGTTGCCTGTCGGCGCGGCGAGTTTTGATGGCACTCTGAACGTCAGCGAAACCCGCATCAAGGACGCGCCTGCCATCGCCGCGCTGCTGAACGCAATCAGCGTTGTCGGGTTACTTGAGCAGATGGGTGGCAGCGGCATCCATTTTCAAGAAGTGGAGGCGGCCTTTCGCCTGACCCCGTCAACCATGGTGTTGACGCAGGCCAGCGCGGTCGGACCGTCGATGGGGCTGTCGATGTTTGGCAGCTTTGATGTCGCCAACGGGGTGCTGGACATGCAAGGCGTGATATCACCCCTCTTTATTTTGAACGGGATCGGCAGTTTCCTGACCCGCAAGGGCGAGGGGCTTATCGGGTTCAACTATTCCCTGAGCGGTCCGGCCTCCAATCCAAGCGTGCAGGTCAATCCACTGTCCGCCTTGGCCCCGGGCATGTTCCGCGATGTGTTCCGTGGAGCGGCCCCTGAATTGCCTCGGGTTGAGGGCGATGATACCCCGCCCGATAGCCCAGAAGCCTTTGCCCCCGAAGAGCCTGAAGAAACCTTGGCCGAGCGACGCATGCGCGAGCGCAACGAAGCGCGTGACAACCGCTAGGCCGCGCGATAGGTCGCCGCCATGAAACTCTCTGATTTTGATTTTGACCTGCCCGAAGATTTGATCGCAACGCGGCCCGCCGTGCCACGATCTTCTGCCCGCTTGTTGGTGGCGGACGGGGATGCGATCCATGATGGGCGGGTCACTGATTTGGTGACTTGGCTACAACCGGGTGATTTGCTGGTGTTGAATGACACCAAGGTGATCCCGGCCCGCTTGTTCGGCACCCGTGCGCGCGACTCTGCCCAAGGGGCGACCACTGCCCGCATCGAGGTCACGTTGCTTGAGCCGCGTGCCGATGGCACTTGGGCCGCTTTGGTCAAGCCGCTGAAAAAGGTGAAGCCGGGCGAAGTGGTTCGGTTTTCGGATGCGTTGTCCGCCACGCTGACCGGCACTGCCGACGGGCAGGGGCATCTGCAATTCAACCTGACTGGCGATGATTTTGACGCGGCCCTTGCACACGCGGGTGCCATGCCGCTGCCCCCGTACATTGCGGCCAAACGGGCCGCCGATGCGCAGGACAAGATCGACTACCAAACCATATGGGCCGCCAACAGTGGCGCGGTTGCGGCACCCACCGCGTCTCTGCATTTCGATGGGCCGCTGATGGAGGCGCTGGCCGCGCGTGGCGTCGAGACCACGCATGTTACACTGCACGTCGGCGCGGGCACGTTTCTACCGGTCAAGGTCGATGACGTCACCAGCCACAAGATGCATGCCGAATGGGGGCAAGTGAGCGCGCGCGCGGCCCAAGACATCGCCGCCGCCAAGGCGCGGGGCGGGCGTGTAATCCCGGTGGGCACCACGGCATTGCGCCTGATAGAAACCATGGCGCGCGATGTCGGCATCGCCCCATGGGAGGGGGAGACGGACATTTTCATCTACCCCGGTTTTGATTTTGGGGTGACGGATGGGCTGATGACCAACTTTCACTTGCCCAAATCGACGCTTTTGATGCTGGTGTCTGCGCTCATGGGCCAAGAGCGGATGAAGCGTGTCTATGAACATGCTGTTGGCACGCGCTATCGCTTTTTCTCTTATGGGGACGCATCGCTGCTGCTGCCCCCGCGCGTTCAGTGACAAATCCGACATATAGCGTCGTATAAAGCGCCGACAGGGCCTGCCCCGGTGTGACACAGCGAGGGCGAACATAGGCCTAGGGGGTCACAACGATGTTTCAGGTACTTACAAGCGCATGGGCATTGTTGCTGGGCATGTGTCTGTTGATGGTGGGCAACGGGATGCAAGGCACCCTGTTGGGCATCCGGGGCGAAATCGAAGGGTTTTCAACCCTCGAAATGTCCATTGTCATGTCTGCCTATTTTGCAGGGTTTTTGGGGGGCAGCCGGATGGCTCCCACGATGATCCGGCGGGTGGGGCATGTGCGCGTCTTTGCGGCCCTCGCGTCGCTCATTTCTGCTGTCATCCTGCTGTATCCGACATTTGCCAACCCTTGGGTCTGGGCGCTGGGTCGGATCGTGATCGGGTTTGGGTTTTCCGCAGTTTACGTCACTGCTGAAAGCTGGCTGAACAACGCGGCCGACAACTCAAACCGGGGCAAGGCACTATCGCTTTATATGATCGTGCAAACGCTTGGAATTGTGTTCAGTCAGGCGCTGCTTCTGACTGCTGATCCCTCAGGTTTTGTGCTGTTTGTGATCCCGTCTGTGCTGGTTTCGCTGGCGATCACGCCGATCCTGTTGTCCATCAGCCCCACGCCCGCCTTTGGGACGACCAAGCCGATGACGCTGCGCACGCTTGCGACCAAATCGCCGCTGGGATGTTTCGGGATGATGATCGTTGGTGGTGTGTTTTCGGCTCAGTTCGGGATGTCGTCCGTTTATGGCGCGCAGGCGGGCCTGAGCGTGGCGCAAATTTCGACTTTCGTGGCCACGTTCTTTATCGGGGCGGTATTTTTGCAATACCCGATCGGGTGGATTTCTGACCGCATGGACCGCCGGCTTTTGGTGATTGTTCTATCGGTTATCGGGGCTGCGGGATCGATTGGTGGAATGGTGTTTGGGCCAGTTTTTGTGCCCTTGCTGATCAGCGCGTTTGTCGTCGGAGGCGTGTCTAACCCCTTGTATTCACTTCTGGTTGCGCACACCAATGACTATCTCGAACACGAGGATATGGCCGCAGCCTCTGGCGGGTTGGTTTTCATCAACGGCCTTGGGGCGGTATTTGGTCCGCTGGTTGTGGGGGCCATGATGGAGAATTTGGGCCCCGGTGGATTTTACCTGTTCACGGCCATCCTGTTCATGATCCTTGTGGCCTACGCATCCTACCGTTCCACTCAGCGTGCCGGTGTTGCCACCGAGGATACGGGTGCGTACGTCGCAATGGCACCGGGATCTGTTACCCCGGTTTCCATGGAAATCGCCCAAGAATACGCCATCACATCTGATCTCGAAGCCACGGACGAGGACAAAGCTGCATAATGTTGTATTTCGTGATTGGGTCACCAGATGAGTTTATGTAACGGTTGTGTTGCGAGGCATGGGAACAGGAGCGAAAACCATGGTTAGTCCGGACGACGTGTTGAAATTCTGGTTGGATGAATGCACTCCAAATCAGTGGTTTGAACAAGACGACGCGTTTGATGAAACCATTCGCGAGCGTTTCGGTGCTGCGTGGGAGGGGGCAACCGAAGGCCAATATGCGCTTTGGTTGACGTATCCCAACGGGGCCTTGGCCTATACCATTCTGACGGACCAGTTTCCGCGCAACATGTTCCGCGATGACGCCCGTGCCTATGCGACCGACCGTGCCGCGCTGGCGGCGGCAAAGTCCGCGATTGCACGCGGATGGGATTTGCGGATTGATCCGCCCGCACGTGTGTTTTTCTATATGGCGCTCGAGCATTCCGAAAGTCTGGCAGATCAGGATCGCGCAGTGCGGCTGATTAGCCAGCGGATGGAAGATGCAATGTTCCTGCTGCACGCTCGTGCCCACCGCGAGGTTATTCGCAAGTTTGGCCGATTCCCGCATCGCAACGCAGTTTTGGGTCGCAAGACCACAGCCGCAGAGCAGGTGCATATCGACGAGGGCGGATACGGCGAGATCGTACGCACGATGCAACAGGACGAAGCCGCCTGATCGTCATGAATTGCTGGGAACCGCATTGACAAAGCGCCAGTCGTTTTGTCGCGCATATGTTTCGTTGAGGTCGCGGCCAAATTAGTTTAACGGTAAACTAATTCTGACATGCGCGTGGCGAGGACATTGATATGGCGGCGAAATCCTTTGATGTGGTGGTGATCGGTTCTGGGCCCGGTGGCTATGTGGCGGCCATTCGGGCGGCACAACTGGGTCTTAGCACTTGTGTGGTCGAACGCGAGCATTTGGGCGGCATTTGTCTGAACTGGGGCTGTATCCCGACCAAGGCGATGCTGCGCAGTTCCGAAGTGTTCCATTTGATGCACCGGGCCAAGGAATTTGGCCTGAAAGCGGACGGCATCAGCTATGACTTGCCCGCTGTTGTGGATCGCAGCCGCAAGATCGCCGGCCAGCTGTCTGGCGGCGTGCAACACTTGCTGAAAAAGAACAAAGTGACGGTGATCATGGGCGAGGGGTCTATCCCTGCCAAGGGTCGCGTCAGCGTCAAGACGGACAAAGGCACCGAAGACCTGAGCGCCAAGGCGATCATCCTTGCCACTGGTGCCCGGGCACGCGAATTGCCCGGCCTTGAGGCGGATGGCGATCTGGTCTGGACCTACAAGGCGGCCCTGACGCCCAAGCGCATGCCCAAGAAGTTGCTGGTCATCGGATCGGGCGCGATTGGCATCGAATTTGCCAGTTTCTACAACACGTTGGGGGCCGACACGACGGTGGTCGAGGTCATGGACCGTGTGTTGCCCGTCGAGGACGCCGAAATCAGCGCCTTCGCGAAAAAGTCGTTCGAAAAACAGGGCATGAAGATCATGCAAAAGGCGATGGTCAAACAGCTTGATCGCGCCAAGGGCAAAGTGACGGCTCATATCGAAGTTGGTGGCAAAGTCGAAAAGCAAGACTTTGATACTGTGATTTCCGCTGTGGGCATCGTGGGTAATGTCGAAAACCTGGGTCTTGAGAAACTGGGCGTCAAAATCGACCGCACCCATGTGGTGACCGACGCATACTGCCGCACCGGTGTCGAAGGGGTCTATGCCATCGGTGACATCGCGGGCGCGCCGTGGCTCGCGCACAAAGCGTCCCACGAGGGCACGATGGTTGCAGAACTGATCGCAGGCAAAAACGATGTGCATCCGATCAAACCGAACTCGATTGCGGGCTGTACCTATTGCCATCCGCAAGTTGCCAGTGTCGGCCTGACCGAAGCCAAGGCGAAAGAAGCCGGCTATGACATCAAGGTCGGTCGCTTCCCGTTCATCGGGAATGGCAAGGCGATTGCACTGGGCGAGCCAGAGGGGATGATCAAAACCATTTTTGACGCGAAAACGGGCGAGTTGCTGGGCGCGCACATGATCGGGGCCGAAGTCACCGAACTGATCCAGGGCTATGTCGTGGGCCAAGCGCTTGAAACCACCGAAGAGGATCTGATGCACACCGTGTTCCCGCATCCGACCTTGTCTGAAATGATGCACGAAAGCGTTCTGGACGCCTACGACCGCGTCATCCATATGTAATCGCCCACCCTTGAAGCCCCCGACGTTCAGGCGTAGCGGGGGCGCATGGCGACGCGCACCTCATTTCCTCTGATCCTGTGCCTTTGGGGCGCGGGTTTGGGTGCAGCCGGACAATACGCCAAAATCAGTGTCATCTTTGATCACTTGGGTGATGTGTACCCGGATGCGGGCACGGCCCTTGGGTTTATCGTGTCGCTGGTCGGTTTTGTGGGCATTTTGTTGGGCGTTGTTGCGGGCCTTGTGGTGGCGCGCATCCGGTATCGGCGTGCGATGCTGTGGGCCTTGTGGGTCGGGGCGGGTGTGTCCCTGTTTCAGGCGCTGTTGCCTGCTTTGCCGCTGATGCTGGTATCGCGGGTGATCGAGGGCATGTCGCACCTTGCCATTGTCGTGGCTGCGCCCACCTTGATCGCGCAACTCAGCGCAGAGCGGCACCGCGGCTTTACCCTTACCTTATGGAGCACGTTTTTCGGCGTCGCCTTTACGCTGTTGGTTGTTCTGGGGCTGCCTGTGGTCGACGGATACGGTCTGCCTGCGCTGTTTGTGGCGCATGGGGTCTGGATGGCGGTGTTTGCGGTGATCCTGATGCTGTTCCTGCGCCCGCTTGAAATTCAGCCCGAGGGGGCGCTGTCGCTGCGTGGCATATTGGCGGATCACCTAACGATCTATCGATCGCCCCGGATTGCCGCACCGGGTGCAGGCTGGTTGTTTTACACGTTTTGCTTTTTGGCGATCCTGACAGTGCTGCCGCCCTATATCGCGCCGGAATGGCGGGCATGGGTGATGGGTGCCATGCCACTGGTGTCCATTGTCGTGTCGATGACGCTGGGGGTTGCGGCACTTCGGATCATGAGCGCGGCCCATCTGGCACAGTTTGGGTTTGCGCTGTCTGTTGCATCGTTGGCCTGGCTGGTGGTTGCGCCGGGTCTGCCGGTGGCCTGCCTTGTGCTGGCCGGCGCGCTGGGGTTGGTGCAGGGGGCGAGTTTCGCGGCCATCCCCCAACTGAACACCACCGCCGCCACACAGGCGCAGGCATATGGCGCAATGGCGCAAACCGGCAATCTGGGCAACACGGTGGGCACGCCCGCGCTGCTGGCGATCATGGCCGTAACGGGATATGCCGGGCTGATCTGGACCAGCATCATTGTGCTGTCAGGTGGATTTTTGGTGCATGCGTGGATGGCTGTGCGGCGTGGCCACTGACAACAGGTGGCAGGACGTGCGAATGTTCACGACGCGTTCTCTTTTTTTCATTGGCGCGGGTCACATGCTGACCTATGTACGAACTGTTAACTGGGGGCGTTGATTATGGCCGAGCAAAAGAACATCGAGGTACGCGGGGCGCGCGAACATAACCTCAAGTCGATCGACGTGGATATTCCGCGCGACCAACTGGTTGTGATCACTGGGCTTTCGGGGTCGGGCAAATCCAGCCTCGCCTTTGATACGATCTATGCCGAGTGGCAGCGGCGCTATGTGGAATCGCTGTCCGCTTATGCGCGTCAGTTCCTTGATATGATGCAAAAGCCGGATGTGGATCACATCACCGGCCTGAGCCCTGCGATTTCCATCGAGCAAAAGACGACCTCAAAGAACCCTCGTTCGACCGTCGGCACGGTCACCGAAATCTATGATTATATGCGCCTCTTGTTTGCACGCGTCGGCACGCCCTATTCCCCGACCACCGGCAAGCCCATTGAGGCGCAGCAGGTCCAGGATATGGTCGACCGCATCATGGGCATGGAAAACGGCACACGCGCCTATCTGCTGGCCCCAATCATCCGCGACCGCAAAGGCGAATACCGCAAGGAATTCATCGAGTTGCGCAAGCAGGGGTTCCAGCGTGTCAAGGTGGACGGCACGTTCTATGAGTTGGACGAACCGCCCACGCTGGACAAAAAGTTCCGCCATGACATCGACGTGGTCGTCGACCGGATCGTCGTAAAGGAAGGGTTGGAGACGCGGTTGGCCGACAGCCTGCGCACGGCGCTTGACCTTGCTGACGGTATCGCGATTTTTGAAACGGCCCCCGCCGAGGGCGACCCTGTGCGCATGACTTTTTCGGAAAAGTTCGCCTGTCCGGACAGTGGATTTACAATTGCCGAAATCGAACCGCGCTTGTTTTCATTTAACGCGCCCTTCGGGGCGTGCCCGACCTGCGATGGATTGGGACAAGAGCTGTTTTTTGACGAACGCCTTGTCGTGCCTGACCAGTCTCTCAAAATCTATGACGGTGCTCTGGCCCCGTGGCGCAAAGGCAAGTCGCCCTATTTCCTGCAAACCATCGAAGCACTCGCCAAGCACTACGAATTCGACCAGCAAACCAAGTGGAAGGACTTGCCCGCCTTTGTGCAGCAGGTTTTCCTGTATGGTTCCGGCGAAGAGGAAATCCCGTTCCGCTATGACGAAGGCGGGCGCGTCTATCAGGTGACGCGCGTGTTCGAGGGCGTGATTCCCAACATGGAACGCCGCTATCGCGAGACAGACAGCAACTGGATCCGCGAAGAATTTGAACGCTATCAGAACAACCGTCCTTGTGGAGATTGTGGTGGATATCGCCTGCGCCCCGAAGCTTTGGCTGTCAAAATTGGGCCGGTCGATGGATCGCCAGAGGATCGCTTGCATGCCGGGCAAGTCGTGCAGATGTCCATCCGCGAGGCATATGACTGGTGTTCTGCGGTTCCAGGGCATCTAACAGTCCAGAAAAATGAGATCGCGCGGGCTATTCTCAAGGAAATTCGCGAGCGCCTTGGATTTCTGAATAACGTTGGTTTGGAATACCTTACGCTGTCACGTTCAAGTGGCACGTTAAGTGGTGGAGAGAGCCAGCGTATCCGTCTGGCCAGCCAGATCGGCTCTGGGTTGACCGGGGTTCTTTATGTGCTCGACGAGCCGTCCATCGGCCTGCACCAGCGCGACAATGACCGTCTGCTTGGCACTCTGAAAAACCTGCGGGATCAGGGCAATACGGTGATCGTCGTCGAACACGACGAAGAGGCGATCCGTGAAGCGGACTATGTGTTTGACATCGGCCCCGGTGCCGGGGTGCACGGCGGCGAGGTGGTCGCGCACGGCACGCCTGCCGATATTGCGGCAAACCCAAATTCGATCACCGGTCAGTATTTGACGGGATCGCGCCAGATCGAAGTGCCCGCAACCCGCCGCAAGGGGAAAAAGGGCAACAAGAAAATAACGGTGGTCAAGGCAAGCGGCAACAACCTGCAGGACGTGACGGTCGATTTCCCATTGGGCAAATTCGTCTGTGTCACGGGCGTGTCAGGTGGCGGCAAATCCACGCTGACCATCGAAACGCTGTTCAAAACCGCGTCCATGCGCCTGAACGGCGCGCGCCAGACACCTGCGCCCTGCGAGACGATCAAAGGGCTGGAACATCTGGACAAGGTGATTGACATCGATCAACGCCCGATCGGGCGCACGCCGCGATCCAACCCTGCGACCTATACCGGGGCGTTCACCCCGATCCGCGACTGGTTTGCGGGCTTGCCGGAATCCAAGGCGCGCGGCTACAAGCCCGGGCGCTTCAGCTTCAACGTCAAGGGTGGGCGTTGCGAGGCGTGTCAGGGCGACGGCGTCATCAAGATCGAGATGCACTTTTTGCCGGACGTCTATGTGGAATGCGAAACCTGCAAAGGCGCGCGCTACAACCGCGAAACGCTGGAAATCAAGTTCAAGGGCAAGTCCATCGCCGATGTGCTGAACATGACCGTCGAAGACGCACAGGGCTTTTTCACTGCCGTGCCCACAATCCGGGAAAAAATGGATGCGCTGATGCGCGTGGGTCTGGGCTATATCAAGGTGGGCCAACAGGCCACGACCCTGTCCGGTGGCGAGGCGCAGCGCGTCAAACTGTCCAAGGAGTTGTCCAAACGATCCACGGGGCGCACGCTGTATATTCTGGATGAACCGACGACCGGTCTGCATTTTGAGGATGTGCGCAAGTTGTTGGAAGTGCTGCATGAATTGGTGGAGCAGGGCAATTCTGTCATTGTGATTGAACACAATCTGGATGTGGTGAAAACCGCCGACTGGATCATCGATATCGGTCCCGAAGGTGGCGATGGCGGTGGCAAGTTGGTGGCGACGGGAACACCTGAACAGGTTGCCGAAAGCCCTGACAGCCATACGGGGCATTACCTGAAGCCGATGTTGACGCAGCGCAAGGTGGCCGCCGAATAGGGTGGCGGTGTCACGTTCGATTTAAATCTTAGTATTTTGGTCAGAATGTCGCATTCTGCAATGCGGCATGGGCTCTACCTATATCGAAATGACAGATGGAGCCTGACGCCGATGACCACCTTATCCACCAATACTTCGACCCTTCGTGCTACTGCTCGGCAAAGTGTCGGTTTGGACCTTAACATCGGGCGCGCATTGCGCGCGATGACGACCAGCATCGAGTCCCGCATCATTATGGCGGTCGTCGTGGTGCTGGCCCTGTGGGCGATCGCCATTGCCACGTTTGGCTATCCTGCGCTGATCATTCCGATGCTGTGTATGGTGCCGACGATGTTTGCGTTCTTGATGTTGATCACCGTCGGCAAATAGGGTCAGTCGCGCCCGCGTTTTTCGAACCGGGGCAGCATCGCGCTGAAATCCATGCCTTTGCCGCCTTCTTCTTCGACAAACTGGCGGTATAGCTCCAGCGCCTTTGCGCCCATTGGCGTGTCTGCGTTGACGGCAGCGGCGGCCTGTTGGCTCAGCCCCAGATCCTTGAGCATCAGTTCAGCTGCAAATCCCGGTTTGTAATCGTTGTCAGCCGGACTGGTCGGGCCGACGCCGGGGGCGGGGCAGTAGGTGTTCATTGACCAGCTGAAACCTGACGAAGTGCTGACCACGTCAAACATTTTTTGCCGTTCCAGCCCCAGCTTGTCGGCCAGCGCAAAGGCTTCGCAGGTGGCGATCATGGTCGCGCCAAGGATCATGTTGTTGCAAATCTTGGCCGCCTGTCCGGCACCAGCCTCGCCGCAATGCACGGCCTTTTGGCCCATGATGTCGAACAAAGGTGCGGCACTGGCAAAGGCCTCAGGCGTGCCGCCCGCCATAAAGGTCAATGTGCCGCCCGCCGCGCCGCCAATGCCACCGGACACGGGTGCATCGACAAACAATAGCCCCGCCGCCTCGGCAAGGGAGGCAACAGCGCGCGCGCTGTCCACATCCACCGTCGAACAATCGAGCAAAGTGGCCCCTGCGCGCATGGCCGGAACAACCTGTGCCGCGACTGTTTGCAGAATGGCACCATTCGGCAGCATGGTGATGACGACATCGCGGTTAGTCGCGGCCTCTGCCGCACTTTGAACTTGGGCGACGCCGGCGGCGGTGGTGCCTGCCACGTCAAACCCCACGACCTCATGGCCCGCAGCCGCAAGATTGGCCGCCATGGGTGCACCCATATTGCCTAGGCCGATAAATCCGATCTTCATCCCCGTTCCTCCAAATTTCAGTGCCATTTTCCCTAAGGGCATCAACATCTTGCTGATAGCGGTGGCCGGCACGGTACCATCTGCGAATTGCCAGTTCGGGCTGCGATCCTTGTCGATGATGGCGGCGCGGATACCTTCGATGAAATCACCATGCTCCATCGCGCGTGCGGTGAACCGATATTCCAGATCCAGCGCCTTTTCCAAAGTCAGACTAGGGCCGCGCAAGCGGTGCAGGGTTTCGATCGCGCAGGCCATCGACAGCGGGCTGTTGCGGCCCATCTGTTTCAGTGTGGCGCGCGCAAAATCACTGTCCTCGGCGCGTAGGGTGATCAAAATGTCGCTCAGCGATGCGCCGTAAAAATGGCGGTCGATGTCGGGCATCGACGCTTCGATCGGGCCGGGGGCAGCGGCTGTGGCCGCGACCTCGACGCAGGCAGGATCGCCGGTCGCCTCGATCTGTGCGATCAGGGCGGGCCACTGGCCTTCAGGTAAGTAAAGGTCTGCAAAGCCTGCAAAAATCGCATCTGCGGCAGTCATGCGCGCCGCAGTTGTGCCCAGGTATTCGCCCAATCGCCCTGGGGCGAGGGCCAGCATCAACGACCCGCCGACATCCGGTACCAATCCGATCCCGCATTCCGGCATGGCGATCTGACTGCTGTCGCCCACCACACGGTGCGAACCGTGACAGCCAATGCCAACGCCGCCACCCATGGTAAAGCCTTGCAAAAAGCTGACGACAGGTTTGGGGAAATGGAAAATCTTGTGGTTCAGGCGGTATTCATCGGCCCAGAATGTCTGACCATAGGCGAAATCGCCCTGCGTCCCGGTCGCGTACAACTCTGCAATGTCACCACCCGAACAAAATGCGCGATCCCCCTCGGCGTCCAGGACGACGACATCGACAGCGGGATCGGCGCGCCAGTCATCAAAGGCACGCTCGATCGCGATGCACATGTCATAGGTCATGGCATTAAGCGCCTGCGGACGCTGCAAGGTGATACGGCCCGCGCGGCCCGTGATGCGGATTGAAATGTCGGTCATCGGTTTTTCAGCATGTCGCGGGCCACAATGACGCGCATGATTTCGTTCGTGCCTTCAAGGATCTGATGCACGCGCAAATCGCGCACCAGCTTTTCAATGCCATAACCTGCCAGATACCCGTAGCCACCATGCAGTTGCAGGCATTGATCGACGACATTGCTGCCGGTTTCGGTCACGAATTTCTTGGCCATGGCGCAAAACTTGGTTGCGTCAGGCGCGCTCGTGTCCAGTTTCCATGCCGCCTGACGCAGGAACGTGCGGGCGGCTTGCAACTCGATCTCCATGTCGGCCAGTCGCCATTGCAGCCCCTGAAACTGGTCAATCGGGTGGCCAAAGGCCTTGCGCTCGCCCATATAAGCGAGCGTTGCGGTGATGGCGGTCTGGGCGGCACCCAGCGAACAGGCGGCGATGTTCAAACGGCCTCCATCCAGCCCCATCATCGCATATTTGAAACCAGACCCTTCTTCTCCGACCAGATTGCCTGCTGAAATGTTGCAATTGTCAAACTGGACTTGTGCTGTCGGTTGGCTGCGCCAGCCCATTTTGTCTTCCAATGCCCCGAAACTCAGCCCCTCTGTCCCGTCCTCGACATAGACGGTGGACACGCCCTTTGGTCCGTCCTCTCCTGTGCGGACCATGCAGACATAGGCGTCCGAATACCCGCCCCCAGAGATGAAAGCCTTGGTACCGTTCAGGACATATCCTTCGTTGGTGCGTTCTGCGCGGGTGCGCAGGGCGGCGGCGTCCGACCCGCTGCCGGGCTCGGTCAGACAATAGCTCAACACTGTGTCCATGCGCAGCACACCGGGCATAACGCGGGCCTTCAGGTCGGCGTCGGCAAAACTGTCCAGCATCTTGGCGCACATGTTATGGATCGACAAAAACGCCGCAACGGACGGACAGGCCATGCTCAGGGCTTCAAACACCAGCGTGGCATCAAGCCTGCTCAACCCTGCACCGCCCGCATCTTCGGACACGTACAAAGAGGCAAAACCCAGTTCACCAAGCTTTGGCCACAGGTCCTTGGGGATGGTTCCCGCAGTCTCCCAGTCACGGGCAAAGGGGGCAATTTCGTCCTGGCCAAAGGCATAGGCCATGTCGAAAATTGCAACCTGCTCTTCACTCAGCGCGAAATCCATCGTGTCTCCCCCCACATATGATGCTCATTCCAGACCGCGCAATCATTGCAAGAGTTTTGCAAATGGCGGGGCCATCTTGTCTGTTTTGAAAAAATCCCCCCCGGAGGGCCGGGAGGGATTTGGGTCAGGTGCCGATTATTCCATTACAGGAATGGAAAACTCGCCGCCTTCCTTGATGCCTGAAGGCCAGCGCGCGGTCACGGTCTTGGTGCGGGTATAGAATTTGAACGCATCAGGGCCATGCTGGTTCAGATCGCCAAACACGGATTTTTTCCAGCCGCCAAAGGTGTGATAGGCAAGTGGCACGGGGATGGGCACGTTGATGCCGACCATGCCGACATTGATCCGATTGGCAAAATCGCGTGCGGCATCGCCGTCGCGTGTAAAGATCGCGGTGCCGTTGCCATACTCATGATCCATGGCAAGGCCGATGGCTTCCTCATAGGTTTGTGCGCGCACGGTCGACAGAACGGGCCCAAAAATTTCTTGGGTATAGATGTCCATGTCCTTGGTTACATTGTCAAACAGGTGCGGCCCGACAAAGAACCCGTCTTCATATCCTTGAAGATTAAAGTCACGCCCATCCACGACCAGTGTCGCGCCCTGATCGATGCCGGTCTGTACCAGACGTTCGATATTGGCCTTGGCCGCAGCCGTCACAACGGGTCCATAATCGACGTCATTGCCTGCGGTGTAGGGGCCGACTTTTAGTTTTTCGATGCGGGGCACCAGTTTTTCGATCAGACGGTCGGCGGTGTCATCACCCACGGGAACCGCGACAGAAATCGCCATGCAGCGTTCGCCTGCCGCCCCATATCCGGCACCGATCAGCGCATCGGCGGCCTGATCCATGTCCGCGTCGGGCATGATGATCATGTGGTTCTTGGCCCCGCCAAAACACTGCACGCGTTTGCCGTTCGCACAGCCAGTGGCATAGATGTATTCCGCAATCGGGGTTGATCCGACAAAGCCGATGGACTGGACCACGTCGTGGTGCAAGAGGGCGTCGACCGCTTCTTTGTCACCGTTCACCACCTGCAGGATGCCGGCGGGCAGGCCCGCTTCTTCCATCAGCTCGGCCAGCATTAAAGGCACGGATGGATCGCGTTCGGATGGTTTCAGGATGAACGCGTTGCCGCAGGCGATCGCGGGCGCAAACATCCACATCGGGATCATGGCGGGGAAGTTGAAGGGCGTGATGCCAGCCGTGACGCCAAGCGCCTGACGCATGGAATACATGTCGATGCCGGGGCCTGCTGAGTCGGTGTATTCGCCTTTCAGCAAGTGCGGCGCACCGATGCAGTATTCAACGACCTCTAGCCCGCGCTGCACGTCGCCTGCTGCGTCTGGGAGTGTCTTGCCGTGCTCGCGGCTGAGGGCTTCGGCCAATTTGTCCATATCGCGGTTCAACAGATCCACGAATTTCATCATCACACGCGCGCGGCGCTGTGGGTTGACTGCGGCCCATGCGGGCTGTGCCTTGGCGGCGACTTCGATCGCGTGCGCGACCTCTGCGGTTGATGCCAGTGGGCAGCGTGCCTGCACTTCGCCCGTGGCAGGGTTCATCACATCCGCAAAGCGGCCCGAGGTGCCAGCGACATGTGCGCCGCCGATGTAGTGTGTGAGGTCTTGCATGAAAACTCCTGTGGCGCGAACGCGCGGGTGGGGCCAACGATCTTGGCCTGATATTGGGATATTGGTCACGTTAGCCTTGCAAAACGCAGGGTAAAAGAGGCAAGAAGCCAAAATCATTTTGCATTTTTGCAATATGAGGAACATTTGCAGGCCATCACGGCTTTGCAAAGGTGTAGGGGGCAGTTTGCAAACACGTTGGGACGATATGCGCGTTTTTCTTGCGGTGGCGCGGGCCGAAACCCTGTCCGGTGCGGGCAAGATCGTGCGACTGGATGCAGCGACGGTTGGGCGGCGCATTGCCCGGCTGGAACGCGACTTGAACACCGCGTTGTTCGTGAAATCCCCCCAAGGCTATGCGCTGACGGATGTGGGCGACATGCTGTTGGTGCGCGCCGAAGCGGCAGAGGCGGCGATGCGTATTGCCACCGACGAGGTGGCCGAGCACCGCGATGTGGCCCGTTCAGCTCAATCTGCGGGTCTGAGTGGGCAAATTCGCATCGGCGCGCCGGATGGGTGCGCCAATTTTTTGCTGCCGCAGGTCTGTGCGGCGCTGACAGCGCAGCATCCTGACCTTGATATTCAGATTGTTGCGTTGCCGCGCGTGTTCAACCTGTCGCGGCGCGAGGCGGATATGGCCATTGGTGTCAGTGCGCCCACTGCGGGCCGGCTAACGGTGCAACGCATCACAGATTACAAACTGCACTTTGCCGCAAGCGACAGCTATCTGCGCACGGCTGCTCCGATCGCGCATCTTGACCACCTGCATGCGCATCGCATCGTTGGGTATATCCCGGACATGATCTTTGATCGCGAATTGGATTATCTTGCGGATACCGGCGTCGGGCGCGTGCCACTGGCGTCAAATTCCGTCGCGGTGCAGCTGAACATTTTGCGACAGGGAGGCGGGGTCGGGGTCGTGCATGATTTTGCCCTGCCAGCCGCGCCGGGATTGCGGCGCATCCTGCTGGATCAGTTTTCGATTACACGCAGTTTTTTCCTGATCCGCCACGCCTCTGATCCGGGTCAGGGGCGGCTGGCGCGATTCACCGAATTGCTGGTTCACGGGATGCGGGCAGAGGTTGCGCGCTTGGAAGCGATGGTTGTTGGTGAAGAGAATATTAATAAAATGTAGATATTTCAGGTACTTGCAGGCTTAAGATCATCTAGTTTCTCTTGCTTCTGTCCTAGAATCTCGTCAGGCGCAGTACCGCACCGCCCGCTATTACTCAGCATTGTGTACTTGACACGAGGCCGCCTCGCACCCGACGCTTCAGTTATCACTAACAAAAAGAAGGGCCAGACCATGCGCGTGCACCAGATCTTAAATTCGAAGTCAGATGATGCCGTTGTTACTGTTGGTCCCGAGACGCTTGTGTCAGAGGCGATCAAAATTCTGGCCGATCGCAAAATCGGGACAGTCGTAGTGTCTGCCGACGGTCAGCGCGCCGACGGCATTCTGTCTGAACGCGACATCGTGCGGGTTATGTCCCAAAAGGGCGGCAGCATGCTGATGGATCGCGTTGATACCTATATGACCTCTAAATTGGTTACCTGCGAACGCGAGGACAGCGCCGACAGCGTCCTGTCCAAAATGACCGAAGGGCGGTTTCGCCACATGCCCGTCGTTGAGGATGGCAAGTTGATCGGCCTCATCACTTTGGGCGACGCGGTCAAGGCACGGCTCAATGAGCTTGCCATGGAAAAAGAAGCCTTGCAGGGGATGATTATGGGGCACTGACCCCGCTTGCATTCTGACGAAGTAAATGTTGCATTGCATCAACTTGACTGACGGAGGTGCTGCATGCGCATCGGCCTTTATCCTGGCACATTCGATCCCATAACCTTGGGGCACATAGACATTATCCGTCGCGCAAGTCCCATGGTGGATCGTCTGGTGATTGGTGTTGCGATCAACCGTGACAAGGGGCCGTTGTTTCCCCTCGAAGACCGCGTCGCCATGATCGAGGCAGAGTGCGCCAAACTCAGCGCCCAGACCGGCACCGAAATCGTTGCGCATCCGTTTGAAAACCTGCTGATTGATTGTGCGCAGGATGTTGGCGCGCAAATTATCGTGCGCGGGCTGCGGGCTGTGGCGGATTTTGAGTACGAATTCCAGATGGTCGGCATGAACCGCAAGCTCAACGACAGTATCGAGACGGTGTTTCTGATGGCCGAGGCTGAACATCAGGCCATTGCATCCAAACTGGTCAAGGAAATTGCCCGCCTCGGAGGTGACGTCAGCAAGTTCGTGACACCTATGGTAAATGAGGCCCTTAAAGCGCGCTTTGCTTGAAAGACCGTCGTCTAGCTGACGCGGCTCCGGTTATAGGGATGCCGAAAGTGGCACTAGAAAATCTCGGATTTTCCGCACCTTGTCGGACATATCAGCGCCCGCTGCGTTTGGGTTTTCCAGAAACGCCGCGTCGGTCGGCCAGACGGCACTGACGTGTAGTTTGTCGGATATCGCCATTATGGGCATCCGACACGCCACGGCGTCACAATAGATCACCAGAGCAATATTGCCGGGATAGGGCGATTCCAATTGGCAACTCAGCGTTTGTGATCCGGCGGGGCGCGCACAAAGAAAGTTGGGCCCGCGCGTCAGCTCTGTGTCCGCCGCACTCACGCGGATGCGATGCAGATGCGCATTTTGCTCGGCCACGTGGCCGGTATCATCCACCGATACAACACGCAGTTCGTTCAGACCTATATCCGTCGTTTCAGGATCGTAATTGATGCTGGTCACAACAGGGATCGGGTTGCCATGCCCATCCTTGGCGATCTCTCGCACGTTCAGGCAGGTTGTGCGCTCGCGCAGCAAAAGAGGTTGGCCATTCAACCCTTCGGCGCGCAGGGTCGGTCCGCCGCGATAGATGGTGCCATCTGTGCCTTGCAGCCCGAAATCAACGAAACGAAAAAACGCCGGGCAGATTTCTGCGCTGCTTTGGCTCGCAAAAAGCAGGATCAACACGAGTGTCGCTATTGTCGTTCGCATATCTGCCTCTTGATGATGTGGCTGCAACTAAACTGGGTTCGCCTTGCCGTCGCCATGGCAAAGGGTTTTGTTTCACCCGAAAGTGATGAAGCCTGCCAGCTTGTGTTGGGCAAGGTCGCGCGCCGGATGTCGGTTTTGATATGTCCATTTCCCGCCAAAATTCCACCATCTTGTGCCCTGCTTTGCCCTTTATACGTGGGCAGGAAAGATAACAGGGAGGATCGATTATGCGCGCAATGATGTTCGCCGCCGGTTTGTGCGTCGTTGCAAGTGCCGCGTCGGCTGGTCCAGATTACAAACCTGCAAGCCTGTCCAATGGAAACCTCATCCTGACAAATGGCTGTGTTTACGCGCCACACGCGTCGGGTCAGGCGCAGGTGTGGTCATTGCTGTATACACAGGCAGGCACCCCGGCCGGGTGTGCGCTGACGCTGCGCACGCAGTCCGCGCCTGTCGCGTTATCTTACGCGTCCGTCCCGCCAATTCCGGTCGCGCAACCGTCGCCTGTATACACTTCGCCTATATACACATCGCAGTGCGTCACTGCGTCAGGCACCCGTGCCAGCGGACGAGCCGCGCTACCTTCTTGGCGTCTATCGCTAGGGCAGGCGGCCCTGAATGCCCCCATAGGGTGCAGCGCTATCCATGATTTACGTGTGTCTTGAATGAAAAAGGCACCCCGTGGGGTGCCTTGGTCGTTTTCGTATATTGTGGATTTTACAGGAACTTACCCATTGCCACGGCCGTATCGGCCATACGGTTGGAAAAACCCCATTCGTTGTCATACCACGACAGGATCCGCACCATATTGCCGTCCATAACCTTGGTCTGGTCCGTGGCAAAGATAGAGGAATGCGGGTCGTGGTTGAAATCCATCGACACCAGTTTGGCGTCTGTCGCACCCAGAACGCCCTTCAGGGGTCCAGCGGCGGCAGCGGCCGTCATGGCTGCGTTGATCTCGTCCACAGTCACATCGCAGTCCAGTTCGACTGTCAGGTCCACGCAAGACACGTTGGGGGTGGGCACGCGGATGGCGACGCCGTCCAGTTTGCCGTTTAGTTCTGGCATGACCAGTCCAACAGCCTTGGCCGCCCCGGTCGACGTCGGGATCATCGACAAGGCCGCCGCACGGGCGCGGTACAGATCCGAGTGCATCGTATCCAGCGTCGGCTGGTCGCCGGTATAGCTGTGTACAGTTGTCATGAACCCGCGTTTGATGCCGAACTGGTCGTGCAGCACTTTGGCAACGGGGGTCAGGCAGTTGGTGGTGCAGGATGCGTTCGAGACGATGATGTCATCGCCTGTCAGCGCATCATGGTTCACGCCGTAGACGATTGTCTTGTCTGCGCCCGCGCCGGGGGCGGAAATCAGAACCCGGCTGCTGCCGTTTTCCAGATGCGCCTGACAGGCTTCCTTGGAGGTGAAAATGCCGGTGCATTCCAGCACGACATCTACATGCGCCCAAGGCAGGTCGGCTGGATTGCGTTCTGCGGACACTTTGATTGGGCCGTTGCCGACATCAATGCTGTCTGCGCTGGTTTTGACCTGAACCGGGAAACGTCCGTGCACACTGTCGTATTGCAACAGGTGTGCGTTGGTTTCGACTGGACCCAGATCGTTGATCGCAACGACTTCGATATCTGTGCGCCCGCTTTCTACGATTGCGCGCAGCACATTGCGGCCGATGCGGCCAAATCCATTAATTGCAACTTTGATGGCCATGGTATTCCCCGTCTTTTGTCCGGTGTGTGGTGTCAGGCCGCAGCCCTAAACACCGTTACCGCTAACAAAGACATATGACGCAGAATGTCAACCGGGCACGCCCATAGCGCGCCCTATCATCAGCGCCAAAATGCGATCCATTCCAACAATTCTGCCAGTTTTTTGGCCAGAAACAGCAAATGATCTGATCCATAGATCATCACATCAATAGTGATGGCCGCAATTATAAAGAGGGCAAGGATCAGAGCGCCGCGATTTGTCATAAGAGCCGGTGTTTACGTGACAGAGGCCTGTGTTGTGACAGTCAGCCCGCTTGCGCGCAAGAGATCAGCTGAGCCGACCCATAGCGACGGCCACATCGGCCATGCGCACAGAAAACGCCCATTCGTTGTCATACCACGCCAAAACGCGCACCAACCGCTTGCCGACAACTTTGGTCTGGTCGGGGGCAAAGATGCTGGAGTGTTCTGTGTGGTTGAAATCAACCGATACTTTTTGCTCGTCATCATAGGACAGGACGCGCCCCATGGACCCGCTTGCTGCCTTGGCGACGGCGGCGTTCACTTCGTCGACTGTCACGTCGCGCCCGGCCTGAAACGTCAGATCAACGGCGCTGACATTGGGGGTGGGGACGCGCATGGCGGTGCCATCCAGCTTGCCTGCAAGGTTGGGCAGCACTTCGCCCAATGCCTTGGCCGCACCGGTCGATGTGGGGATCATCGCCATCGCCGCGGCGCGCGCGCGGTACAGATCGTCGTGGCGGCGATCCAGTGTGGGTTGGTCGCCTGTATAGCTGTGGATCGTCGTCATGATCCCGCTTTCGATGCCGAACGCATCATCCAGCACTTTGGCCAGTGGGGCGAGGCAGTTGGTGGTGCACGACCCGTTCGAAATCATCGTGTCATTGGCGGCCAGCGTGTTGTCGTTGACGCCGTAGACGATGGTTTTGTCCACGTTCTTGCCGGGGGCCGACAGCAGCACCTTGCGTGCGCCGCGTTCCATGTGCACGGCGGCCTTGTGCCCGTCGTTGAACTTGCCGGTACATTCCAGCACCACATCGACGCCGTCCCAGTCCAGTTCGTTCATATCATAGGTCGACATCATCCGGATTGGGCCGCGCCCAAGGTCCATGGCGTCGTTTGACAGCGTGATCTTGCCCGGGAACCGCCCATGGATACTGTCATAGCGCATCAGGTGTGCTGAGGTTTCCAGCGGCCCGGTCGCGTTGATGGCGACCACGTCAATGTCGTTGCGCAGCGATGTTGCGATGTGGGACAGCGTACAGCGGCCAATGCGCCCAAATCCGTTAATACCAACTTTGATCGTCATTCTCAGTGGTCCTTCTGCATCGCAGCATTATCCGTGCTTGCCCCTGTGTTACCGGGCAGGGGGGCACATGAGAACCCTGAAAAAGGCAGAAAAACAGAGTGTTAGCGATAAACGTATCCCGCAGTATGCAGTTCGCGCTAACAATGTACGCCTGTTTCCTGTCATGTTATGCGCTAACCTAAGTCATGAATAAAGGAGTGGGCGCAATGAGTGGATTACTGGCGCTGTTGGATGATGTTGCGGGAATCGCCAAAGTGGCGTCAGCAAGCGTCGACGACGTGATCGGACAGGCGGCCAAGGCGGGGGCAAAAGCCGCCGGTGCCGTGATTGATGATGCCGCCGTGACACCCAAATATGTGCAGGGGTTTTCGGCCAATCGCGAATTGCCGATCATCTGGCGCATCACCAAGGGGTCGCTCAAGAACAAGCTGCTATATCTGCTGCCCGTCGGTCTGTTGCTCGCCAATTTCGCGCCATGGGCCATTGCGCCCCTGTTGATGCTTGGCGGTGCCTATCTGTGTTTTGAGGGGGCCGAAAAGGTCGCCAATGTGCTGGGCTGGGGCCACGGCCATGACGATTACCCGGGTAAAGAGACAGAGGTGCAGGATCCCGCCCACCTTGAGGAACAAAAAGCCGCGGGTGCGATCAAGACAGATTTCATCCTTTCGGCTGAGATCATGACCATTTCACTTGCCGCCATCCCCGAAAGCAATTTCTGGTTCGAGGCGGCGACACTGGCGGCTGTGGCGGTGATGATCACCGTGGCCGTCTATGGATCGGTCGCGCTGATCGTCAAGGCGGACGATCTGGGCCTTGCGATGGTGGCGCGGGGACGGTTGCGCCTGACACGCGCGCTGGGGCGCGGGATCGTAAATGTCATGCCCGGGTTCATGAAGCTGCTGACTATCGTGGGCACGGCTGCAATGCTTTGGGTTGGTGGCTCGATCATCGTTCACGGGCTTGCTGAATTGGGCTGGCATGGCCCCGAAGACGTGATCTATGGCATCGCCAAAGCAGTTTCGGGCGGGTCGGGTTTCATCGACTGGACGGTCAAGGCGGCCATCGATGGTGTACTTGGTGTGGCGTTGGGCTTTGCGCTGATCCCACTGGGGGAAAAGGTGATCACGCCGATCTGGAGGAAGCTCGCGCCGAAGGCGGCTTGAAACCGTCTGCCGCAATATCCCCGGATCGCAACCGAGCCAAAGGTGCCGGCCCTTCGCCAGTCCGCCCCGTCGGGCTGGCGATTTCGCTGGGCTTGATGAGACAGGCAAGCGTCACGAACCGTTGATCCATGAACCGCCCTGGAATGGGCTTGGGATCGCCACCCCGCACACGAAGGATGGATGACTGCCGCGATGCGGATTGTTCTAGGCCGGGGGGGAATGACTGGTTGGCTTGAAGGTCTGTTGCGGGGAAGAGGCTGCCATTCGCTGCACCTTCGTCAAGGTCCGCGTTGAAAAGCTGCCAGTGCGCTTCTGTTCGGCGACGCCATTGTAACTGAGGTCAGCAAAGCCGATGCTGACATCATGGCGACCGAAAATGAATTCTCCTTGCATACGCTAGCAGCACCAGCACGGAGGCACATTCGTGTATTTCAGCTGCACCAGTTTCTTGACCGGTTCGCCATGGGCCTAACAATAGCCGTGGTCGCACTCGCACTCACAGATCGCGGCATGGACCTGTTTCAGATTTCGCTTCTTTTCGGGGTATACTCACTAACGACGATGGCGATGGAACTGCCATTCGGTGGCCTAGCTGACAACATCGGACGAAAGCTGGTATTTCTGGCGGCAGTCGTCGCCAGTTTGATGTCGCTCGCCTTGTTTCTGTCTTCAAGCGATTTCTATGTTCTGGCATTATCCTTTGCCTTCATCGGATTTGGACGCGCCCTTCGGTCGGGCACGCTTGATGCATGGTTCGTGGAGACATTCAAAGCCGCTGCACCGGGCGTGGATGTCCAGCCTGCGCTTGCCAAGGCCCAGTGGGCCAATGCGATGGGCCTGGCCTTTGGCGCTGTCCTCGGCGGTGTGCTGCCTGATGCTTTCGGCTCAATCGCGGAGAGGCATGGGTTCAGCATTTATGATGTTTCTTACGCGGTGAGTTTCGGTGTGATGCTATGCGTGTTTTTATTTACGCTTTTGGCCATTGTGGAAGAGCCGCGCCCGATGAACTCCAAGGCCCTCAAACAAGGGTTCGCCAGCGTACCTCGGGTCGTCAAAGAAGCTGGTATTCTCGCACTGAAACACCCTACGCTTTCGGTTCTGCTGGCCGCGTTGGCACTGTTCCTGATGGCGACCAATCCGGTTGAGGTGATTTGGCCCACACATGCCAAGCCCATGCTGGATGACGGGTTCGCGAACACTTCTATCGGTGCTCTGACCGCGACGTACTTTTTCTCAATCGCTTTTGGTGCGTCACTTTCTTCGCGCATAAGTCGCATATTCAAGCGCCGCCACGCCGTCACACTTTCAGTGATCTTTGCCTGCCTCGCGGTGTTTCAAATCGCATTGGCGATGCAGGGCGAAATCGTCGGATTTGTGGTTGCGTTTATCCTCTTTTCAATAACCCTCGGAGCGAGTGAGACACCTGCCAGCAGTATTCTTCATACCTTTGTGGAAGACCGCCAGAGGTCAACGATGCTGTCACTGAGGTCTCTTATTCAACAGCTTGGTGCCGCGTTGGGACTGATACTGACAGGAGCAGTCGCAGAAATTTACTCCACCCCTGTGGCGTGGAGTCTTGGTGCCGCGTTTCTTCTCATTGCAGTGATGCTGACTGGCGTGCTGGCTCTCCGTATTAGAACGACGAACCGACCAGATAGCTGACGTTTGTTCTGCCTGCAGCATTCGTTCGTTTGGCCTCAATCCGGACCTGCCCAAAACGAAAAGGCCTCCGCACTTAGCGGAGGCCTCAGTCAATTCGGCGCGTATAAACCCTTATAGCAGAGCCTTGACCTTCTCGACCACATTGGCTGCCGTGATCCCGTACTGTTCAAACAACACGTTCGCCGGGGCTGAGGCACCGAAATCGTCCATTCCGACGAAATCGGCCTTGTTCGACTTGCCGCGTTCACCCAGCAGCCATTGATCCCATCCTTGGCGCACGGCCGCTTCGATACCGATACGGACAGGGCCTGCGGGCAGGACGCGGCGTCGGTATGCCTCGTCTTGTTGGGCGAACAGTTCCATGCAGGGCATCGACACAACGCGACAGCCGATCCCGGCATCTTGCAAGGTCGCGCGGGCGTCCAGGGCCACCGAAACTTCGGAACCCGAAGCGATCAGGATCACCTGCCGTTTTCCTTCGGCTTCGGCCAAGACATAGGCACCTTGGGCGGTCAGGTTCTTCAGCTTGTGATCGGTGCGCACCGTTGGAAGACCTTGACGGGTCAGGGACAAGACCGCGGGCGTTTGTGTGCTGGACAAGGCCAGTTCCCATGCCTCTGCCGTCTCGATCGCGTCTGCGGGACGGAACACATGCATGTTCGGCGTCGCGCGGCTGATTGCCAGATGTTCGACGGGTTGGTGTGTTGGGCCATCTTCGCCCAGACCGATGCTGTCATGCGTCATCACGAATACGGTTGGAATCTTCATCAAGGCCGCAAGACGCATGGCAGGGCGCGCATAGTCGGTGAAACACATGAATGTGCCACCATAAGCGCGGATACCGCCGTGCAGCACCATACCGTTCATGGCCGCGGACATGCCGTGTTCACGGACGCCCCAATAGACGTAACGCCCACCACGGTTGTCTACATCAAACACGCCCAGATCAGCGGTTTTGGTGTTGTTTGATCCGGTCAGGTCAGCCGATCCGCCGACGGTTTCGCTGAGCACCGGGTTCAGGACCTCAAGCGCTTTTTCAGACGCGGCGCGTGTGGCCAGTTTGGGCGCACTTTCCGACATCTGTTTCTTGAAGGCCTTGATTGTCGCGCTCAGTTTCTTGGGTGCATCAAGGGCCAGTGCACGATTGAACGTTTCGCGCTTGGACCGTGGCATCTTGTCGAACCGTTCTTCCCACGCTCTGCGTGCTTCCACACCGCGGCTGCCAATGTCTTCCCACGCCGATTTCACATCTGCGGGCACCTCGAAAGAGGCGG
>ENA-OQVM01001609-OQVM01001609.1-marine-metagenome-genome-assembly--contig:-NODE-1609-length-29357-cov-9.204713_pt1 | contig 29357 bp, 26 predicted proteins | sample MGYA00237776_ERZ505498 | MGnify/ENA primary metagenome ERZ505498 (study PRJEB26159, sample SAMN06265151) | marine metagenome | isolation source: Helgoland LTER site | place: Germany:Helgoland, sampling...
TCCTTCAGAGGAAATCGATATGTAAAAGTCTCTCCCGGTTCCACAGCTGGTTGGGTTAAACCAGGAACACCATCCATATCATTTAAATTACGAATTCCGTGCCAATGAATTGTGGTCGGCTCATCAAGTAAATTCAAGAATTCGACTTCAAGGATATCGTCTTTTACAGCATGAATTGTCGGGCCAGGGCTTTGTTGATTGTATAACGATAGTTTTGACTTTTGAGCGCTCGGGTAAAACGTATGTTCTGCAGCTTCAGCGACTAGCCTGTAATGCTTGATACCATTTTTCGCATAAGCATTACTGGGTAGCTGGGTAAGGGCAAAGGCCGAGCTAGAGTTCAACAAAAATTTACGACGATTAATCAAGAGAGACTCCTGTTAGTGAACACTGCTAAACATCCTATATATAGTTTTTTGATTTTCATCTCCAAGTTTTCCACTTCTTAATGAATGTTCTAGGCAAGTGCTCTAAAACCCAATTAGTATTAGGTTATAATTGTAACCGGTTCTTTTCATGTGAAAACATCCGGGTTTTCACCTCTATTTTCAGTAAAATAGCGTTCCAGCACTCCTAAGCGTCTACCGCCACGCCTGATCGAGATTGGTTTGTCTTCCATGAAAGTCAGCAAATCCTGCTAAAACAAGTGCCTTTGCAATACCAACTCCTAATTTTCGCGTATTTTCAACATCCAAATGTAATCCATCCACTGGATCCGGCTCACAAAAATTGGCTGCATCTGCAAAGTAAGTCTGCTGCTCTATAGCAAGTTGCTCATAGAGTTTAGCTAGTTCGGGTAGCCAACGAGTGAGATCATCCAGCTCGGGAAAACCTTCTCCAGTTACTAAATGCAATGGCAAACAATTCGGGGGAGAGACAATCATCACTTTAGGAGGGCTTGTATTGGGCACAGAGCTGCCTGGAGCGGTTGGTAAATCCCGGGTTGCCGTAACTAATGCTCGCATCGCATTGACTGTATCTTGTGGTTTACGCCCAGCCTCTGCGAAGGGGTCGTTCGTCCCAAGCGCCAAGATAACAAGGTCTAATGGAGCGGCTTGAAGTAATGCAACAGGTAAGTGTTTTAAGCCATTCCGATCAGGACGACCTACAAATTCAAGGTCTGTGGTCCGCCCACCAAGACCAGCTTCCCAAACACTTACGTCTTTTAAAATTGAAGCAAGAACATTTGGCCAACGATCATCGAAAGAGTGCCGATCTTTTTGGCTCGCATTGCGTCCCCAAACGAGAGAATCTCCATAAACTAAAATTGATTTCATGAAATACCCTAGAATGCCCCATTAAATAGTCGACGTCAGATGTTAATGCATAGTTGAATTTTGGTCTACAGTTATGAAACTCGCCGGTCTTAGTCCCCCTAAAACCGTGCCACTATTTAATGCCACAGGAAGAAAAAGGCATGACCCAAAAACCGTATTTGGATAAGAATGCGCTGAAAATCTTGCTTCAGATTGATGTGTTTCTTCACGAGCAGTTTGGATTTTTGAAAGTCATGTCGCAAGGCTGAGGTTTCGGATAAAAACTATTTCTATTGACGCAAAAAATTTGATGGCATGGGACGGTCTCAAATTTTTGAGATGCGTGCAGCAAAAAGAAAATGAACGGTTCAAAAAGATTGCCGCTGAGTTGCAGCTCGACAAGCTGATCATGAAAGAGAGACAGTACCAAACAAACGACTTTTTAAGCACGGCGCTTGCAACACCACAAAATCGCTCCATAATGACGTTAACAAGATGATCTAGACCCTCCCTTGGTTAAAGATAGCCTTGGACCCAAATACTCTGACAGCGGACAATTTATGTTATGAGCACGCAGCGGGGCATGGCCCCTACAGATATTTTTGACGTGGCAATAATCGGAGCTGGTGTCGTTGGCTGTGCGGCGGCACGGCGGTTTGCCCTGGCGGGAGCGAAGGTAATTGTTCTCGAAAAAGGCGCGGACATTCTCTCCGGGGCGTCGAAAGCCAACAGTGCAATATTACATACGGGCTTTGATGCGCCCAGCGGCAGTCTGGAACTCGAGCTGGTTAAGGCCGGACGAGAAGAGTACCTGCAAATACATGAAGGCTTGAACCTGCCGCTTGTAAAAACTGGAGCGCTTGTGTGCGCTTGGTCAAAAGCGGAGACTGAGAACCTCGAAGCTATCGCCAGACAGGCAAGGAACAATGGGATTTTGAATGTCCAGCTTGTGTCCGCTCGGGAGGCGCTGGCCTTGGAGCCCGGCTTATCCAACAGCGTTACCGCCGCCTTACATGTTCCAGACGAACATATAATCGATCCATGGTCCGCTCCACTCGGTTACATCAGCCAGGCTATTGCATTGGGAGCCGCGGTTCTGAGGAGTTGTGAGGTCAAATCCGGGCAGTTTGACGGTACTTGGAAGCTTGAATCGAGCCGCGGTGCTGTCCGCACGAAATGGGTTGTTAACGCTGCGGGTCTTTTCGGTGATCAAGTGGATGCCATACTTGGCCTTGCCCCGGAATTCCAAATCAAACCGCGGAAAGGGCAATTTGTAGTACTCGACAAGGCGGCTGCCAGGGAACTGAAAACAATTATTCTTCCGGTTCCAAACGAAGTAACGAAGGGTATCGTTATCTGTCCTACTGCTTTCGGCAACATCCTCATTGGGCCGACCGCCGAGGAGCAGAACGACAGGCTGCGCGCAACAGTAGAACACCAGACACTTCAGACGTTGGTTGCCCACGGTACCAAAATTGTTCCGGGTCTTGCCCATCTTCCAGTGACAGCGGTGTATGCCGGATTGAGGCCTGCCTCAGACAAGAAGGAATACCGCGTCATCAACCGTGCCGCTTCTAATGCAATTACATTGGGTGGTATACGTTCCACGGGCTTAAGTTCGGCCCTTGGTCTCGCGCAATATGCTCTAGAGCTACATGGCGGAATGGACCGTGACGAGTTTCGACAAAATGAGATACCAAACGTGTACATGCCGAACCTTGCTGAGACTCGCCCAAGAGATTGGCAGGCCGACGGTCATGGAGAAATTATTTGCCACTGCGAAATGGTAACCCGACGCGAGATAGAGGCGGCGCTATCGAGCCCGCTTCCTCCAGGTGATTTCGGGGGACTGAGGCGGAGAACTCGCGCGGGGATAGGCAGATGTCAGGGGTTCTACTGCAACGCCAAGCTTGCGGAGATTACAAGGGGCAGCCTTGACATTCCTTTGGCTATTGAACGCGAATACCATAAGTGAGCCAATCCGATGTCATAGTCATTGGCGGCGGCCCGTCGGGCGTAGCTGCCGCGATCTCTCTGCGCAAGGCGGGCATCGCAAAGGTTACCGTCCTGGAACGCGAGAGCTACCTTGGCGGAGCGACAAGATACTGTAGCCATTCGCCTTTCGGGATGTTGGAGTTTGGACGCGTGCATTTTGGCGCGGCCTACGGACGTCGCCTCGAAGATGAAGCTTCCCGTTGGGGCGTCGACGTCCGTTACGGCCACTCTGTTGTCGAGTTGAGGGACAAGGGGCATTTACTGATCTCCAATCACAACGGACTAGAGACACTTGAGGCCAAGCGGATTGTCGTGAGTACAGGAGCACGCGAGACCACTCGCGCGGCCCGTCTCATCACGGGCGATCGGCCAGTCGGTGTTCTAACAACGGGCACCCTCCAATCATATGTCGCATTTCACGGTATGATGCCCTTCAAGCGGCCCATCATCGTCGGATCGGAGCTGGTGACCTTATCAGCCGTTCTCACGTGTCTGAACCATGGGGCTCGACCCGTAGCAGTTATCGAGTCTCGCAAGGAAAAGATCGCGCCTGCACCCCTCAACTGGTTTCCGTCAATGATGGGCATTCCATTTCACTGCGGGGCAGAGCTGGTGGATATCCTTGGTCGCGGACGTGTGGAAGCAGTGAGGGTACAGCGCGGCGAAACATTTGAAACCTTAGAATGCGATGGCGTGCTGTTCTCCGGCGGATTTACACCTGAGTCATCACTCTTCATGACTTCTGGGCTATCAATGGACTGGGGAAGTTCGGGTCCGGCAGTAGATCAGGCGGGGCGATGCGATAACCCCTACTATTTCGCTGCGGGGAATGTGCTTCGAGCCGTGGAAACGGGAGGGTGGGCGTTTAGAGAAGGACGGGCAGTCGGAGAGTCGGTCGCAGCCGATCTAAAAACAGAGGTTTTTAGCGAGAGGCCGATTAAGGTCACCCATGACGAGCCAATCAAACTGGTAGTACCGAACCTAATCCGAGGCGGACCCGATCTTCCGGGCGGTCTCAAAGAATTCCAGCTCCGGTTTAAGCGTATCACGCGGGGTAGGCTGACGCTGCTAATTGACGGAGATCAAGAGTGGAGTAAGCACGGCACGTGGCGACCCGAGCGTCGTATTATTGTGCCGCGACCGCGAACCATTCATTGCGCACGCACTGTACACTTTACCTTCAGGCAGGAGCGCTGAATGCGTATCGCGGCAGTTGACCAAGGCACAACCTCGACGCGTTGTCTTCTGGTTGATGACGGCGGCAAATGGGAAATCGTTGCCAGTCGCAAACATAGCCAACACTACCCTTTCACAGGAGCGGTCGAACATGATCCTAACGAGCTGCTAAGCAATATTATGAGCGTTCTCGCCTCCGCTGGCGACGTGGACGCAATCGGCTTGGCGAACCAGGGAGAGAGTTGTCTCGCCTGGGATGCAGCTACTAAAAAATCACTATCCCCTGTAATTGTCTGGCAAGACTCACGGACAGCAGGACATCTTGCCGGATTGGACGATAAAGCGGTCCAGCTTTCAAAACAAATCTGTGGACTGCCGCTGGATCCCTATTTCTCGGGAAGCAAACTCGGTTGGCTTCTTCGCGAGATGCCGGATATCCGCCTCGCGCACAAATCGGGCCGCCTGCGGCTTGGCACAACGGATGCATTTTTCCTCGATGTCCTCGCTGGAAAGTTTGCGACAGACCTCGCGACGGCATCGCGAACCGGGCTCCTTGATCTAGCAACTGGAAACTGGAGCGAGGAGTTGTGCGAACTCCATGGAGTTCCGATCGAATGCCTGCCGCCGATTGGTAAGGTAAATGGCGATTTTGGAAGGATCAACGGAACTCCTGTTCATACGTCGATAGTCGATCAACAAGCGGCATTATTCGGCCACGGATGCAGGAAGCCCGGCGACTGTAAAATTACTTTCGGGACAGGCGCGTTCCTTCTTGCAGTCAACGGCAAAACGCCACCTCCAAACTCTGACTTATTGCCAACGGTCGCATGGTCCCTGGAGCAGGCCGACACAACTTATGCTGTCGAAGGTGGCGTTTACGACGCTGGGTCAGCCATGGAATGGGCGAGGAAAATCGGCCTGTTTTCCGAGATGCGGGAACTAGCCGCGTTCGAAAGACCCTCGGCATTAAGCCGTGGTATAGTATTCGTCCCCGCGCTCTCAGGCCTTGCAGCCCCATTCTGGGATCGGACGGCAGCGCCACTCTTCATCGGTATGGACCATACTACTGATCCTCAAGACTTGGTGCAGGCCATTTTGGAAGGTATCGCGATGCTCACCGCCGGTTTAATCGATACCGCTTCCGAAACGGTCAACCTCAGTGACAGTATCTCGATCGACGGTGGCTTGTCCCAAAGTTCCTATTTCACTCAATTCCTCGCTTCTGCGAGCAATCGCAAGATCGTTGTGCCTGCCATGCATGAGCTTACGGCGCTGGGACTTGCCGAGTTCTGTGGGCTGAATGTGGATGCGACGAGGACAAATCACAACCAGTTTGACCCGGATGGCTCGATAACGGTGCACGATCACACCGTATTCAAAAGGGCACTATCCCGCTCGTTCGACTGGCGCGATCAGGCCAATTAATACAAATCAGATTTCCCAGACCACCTTTGACAGTAAACTTTGCGGGATACGGGTGCACATGAGCTGAACGCAGTTGACCACAAATACTCCGGTTCCATCGGTCCAAATGGGATCTAACCTGAGGCTTTAAGTTTGTTGCATGATTACTAGACTTCTCAAAACGGTTATTGGTTTTGTAGACCCTAACGGTAGTTTTATAGAACGTAAGACTAGGTTTTTGCAGACTTACGACATTCAAAGAAATTGGGGATGGAATTCCTATATCGGGACCTATTTCGGTGACCTTGTATTTCGAATGATGATATTTTGGTATTCCAAAATATTAAAATTGATGGTACTGATTCGTAAGCGTAAATTGCGCTGCTTTCTAGGGAGAACAGGAATATGAAGAAATTACTCGTAATCGCGGCCGCGGCTACGGCTATCGGTGGCGGTGTCGTTGCTGAGGAATACCCGTCAAAAACCATCGAAGTTATTACGCATGCTGGTAACGGTGGCGGTACGGATGTCACCACGCGGATGATGATGATCCGGGCGCGCCGCGAGCTTGGGACAGATATGGTTGTGGTCAACAAACGTGGGGGTGGCGGTGCCACGGCCATGGATTATTATCTGACTCAAGATGCTGATGGTCACAGTATTCTGACCTTTACAATCGGCCACTCGGCGAGTGTAGCTTTGGGCAAGACTGAGATGTCACTGGATGACGTGCGTCCCATCGCACGCGGTACCGATGATCCGCAAATTCTGATGACGCGTTGCGGTGTCTACGACAGCGCGCAAGCTTTTGTAGATGCGCAGAAGACTGATCCACTGACGTATGGCACCACTCACTTGGGTGGCATCGACGATGTATCGGCCTTCATGTTCGCCCGCCGCGGTGATTTGGCGACACCTAAAATTATACCCTTTGAGGGTGGCGGTGAGCTCGCAACCCAACTGGTTGCTGGCGCAGTTGACGTGGCCGTTTTGAACCTCGCTGAAGCGGGATCCCAAATCGCAGCGGGTGACATCTGCCCGATCGTGGTTCTCGCACCTGAGCGGATGAGCGGCTTGGCCGACGTCTCTACGGCGCAGGAACTTGGTATTGATGCAAACTTCTCGACGGTGCGCGGCTTTGTTGTACATGCGGATACGCCTGATGACGTTGCTGCCAAGATCGAAGAGTCGCTGATGAAAGCGATGAACCACAATGTGTATCAGGGGTTCTTGACCTCTGTGGGTCTGGATTCGACTTCCGTTGCTGGCTCTGAAGTTTGGGGCAACCAGTTGACCTCTATGCAGACGGACATGGACGCGGCCCTTCGCGAGCTCGGCTTCATTCAATAAGCCGTTCGCAATAGACCGGTCCGTTCGTATCAGAGCGGACCGGATTCATCACTGAAAACAAAGGTAAACTTCGATGGCGCGTTTTGCGGTTCCATGCGGCACGATAGTCTTCTGCCTGCTAGCCTATTGGCTGAGCACGCAATTTGACCGAGTCCCACCAATCCTACTGCGCGGCATGCAACCCGAAGATTTCCCGCAGATGGTGTTGTTGCTTATCATGGCACTGTCGGTGCTCGTCATGATATTTGACAAGCCAATCGAACATGACCCAATGACATTCAACGTGTGGACTAGTCTGGGCCTATTCGTCGTATTTGCACTTCTGTCGCAGATTGACCTATTTCTGGGCCTTGGCGTGTTTGCCGGTGCACTTGCCTACACATGGGGCGAACGCAGGCTTTTGGGGATTGGGCTTGTATCCGTATTAAGCCCCACACTGATCTTTCTTCTTTTTGATCAGGTGTTCCAGATCCGTTTTCCTCGCGGGCTTTTGACCAATATTTGGTACGGGTAACGCAGATGGAACCGCTATTCGCAGGACTATATGCACTAATGGACCCGCAACTGCTGGTTTTGCTCTTTGCGGCAACGCTTGGTGGGGTAATCATCGGGGCACTGCCGGGGCTAAATGCCACCACTGGGGCCGCACTGCTTTTGCCTTTCACGATCACGATGGAACCTATCCCTGCAATTGCTATTCTAACAACGATCTATTGCGCCGCAACCTTTGCGGGGGCGATCACCGCGATCTTGATCAACACGCCCGGCACATCTGCCAGTGCAACCACATGCCTTGATGGCTATCCATTGGCACAACGAGGCGAAGCAGGCCGTGCTTTAGGGATGGCAACAGTTTCATCAACAATCGGAGGGATCATTTCGGTCATTTGTCTGATGTTGGCGGCCCCACTTTTAGCGCGTATGGCTTATAATTTTGCACCACCCGAATATTTCGCACTGACTGTCTTTGGCATCTCTATGCTCGCGACCATCGGCGACGGTACCCCACTTAAAAACATCATCGCAGGCGCACTTGGCGTGCTTTTGGCAACCGTTGGCAAAGACCTTTTGACGACGGTCGAGCGCTTCACTTTTGGATTTAACGAGCTGTCCGAGGGGATCGGCTTTGTACCCGTCATGATTGGCATTTTCGGTATTTCGGAACTTCTTGTGCAGGCTGAACAATTGCAAGGGGAACGCAAGCTCATCGAGATGAAGGCAATCAAATTGCCTTCACGCGAAGACTACCGTCGGGTCTGGAAGACAATTCTACGTTCCTCTGGTATCGGCACGTTTATCGGCATTCTGCCTGCTGAAGGGGCCACCGTTGCGTCAATGATTGGCTATAATGAAGCCCGTCGCTGGTCGAAAACACCTGAGGAATTTGGCAAGGGCGCAATCGAGGGCATTGCAGGTTCTGAGGCGGCTAACAATGCGGCCACCGGTGGTGCAATGGTTCCAACACTAGCACTTGGTATTCCTGGCAGCCCGACCGCTGCGGTTATCTTGGCAGGCCTGATGATCCACGGGTTGCAGCCAGGACCCACCATGTTCACCGAACAGGCAGAGTTTGCTTATGCTATCTTTTGGGCGATGCTGCTGGTGAATATCACTTTCATTTTTGTAGGCCTTTTTGGTGCGAAAATCTTTGCACGGGTCACATTTGTGCCAGTGCAAATCCTTTGGCCGATCGTCTTCACCTTTTCCATCGTCGGAGCCTATGCGCTGGATCAATCGATGCTTGATGTTTACATCGCACTGGCGTCGGGCGTGATCGGCTATTTCATGCGGCGCTTTGGCTATTCGGTCGTGCCTCTGGCCATCGGGCTTATTCTGGGCGGCATGTTGGAGAAACGGCTAGGCCAGTCTTTGATCATGCTGGATGATCAATGGTGGTTGATGTTTGCCCGACCGCTCAGTTTGCTGTTTTTTGTGCTCACAATCCTTGCATTGTTTGGGCCCTTTTTCTGGCGTCTGTTCACGCAGCGCGACTCAATTAATTCTACGGGAAAGTAAGTTATGACCAAGATCAAATCTGTTCGTGCGCGTGTCTGGAACTGGACAGGGCCAACCGTCCCACCATCGGGGAATTTTTGTACCAACGCATCTGATGTTTTGTGGATGAAGGGCGATGCGATGGCATCATTTCGATTTCATCAGTGGTTGACTGTTGAGATCGAAACCGAAGATGGCACCGTTGGTATTGGCAACGCAGCTCTCGCGCCGACTGTGGTGAAAAAGGCGATAGACGATTGGTACGCGCCGCTGGTGATTGGCGAGGATCCGTTTGATTACGCATACATCTGGGAAAAGATGTATCGCCGAACCCATGCCTGGGGTCGTAAGGGCGTGGGCATGACAGCGATCTCGGCCATTGACATTGCGATTTGGGATCTGATGGGGAAACTGGTGAATAAACCGGTCTTTAAGCTATTGGGCGGACGCACCAAAGAGAAGATCCCAGTCTACTATTCGAAGCTTTATGCCGATAGCATTCCCGCCATGCAGGCTGAAGCCGAAGAGGCGGCAAGCCATGGCTACACAGCTTTCAAATCCCGTTTTGGCTTTGGTCCAAAGGACGGCATGTCCGGCATGCGCGAGAACTTAAAGCGCGTCGAAGCACTGCGCGAAGTGCTGGGCTATGACGTCGACCTTATGCTCGAAAGTTACATGGGCTGGAACCTCGACTACGCCAAACGGATGTTACCCAAACTGGCGAAATATGAACCCCGCTGGTTGGAAGAACCCGTGATCGCCGATGATGTCGAAGGGTATCGAGAGCTCAACGCAATGGGCATTGTACCAATTTCTGGTGGAGAACATGAATTCAGCGTCATCGGATGCAACGACCTGATCCAGAAAAAGGCCGTCAGCGTCCTTCAATACGACACCAACCGCGTGGGCGGCATAACGGCCGCACAAAAGATTAACGCGATTGCCGAAGCCGCTCAAATCCCGGTCATTCCACATGCCGGACAGATGCATAATTATCACCTGACCATGGCCAACACCAATTGCCCGATCAGTGAATATTTCCCAGTGTTCGATGTAGAAGTCGGTAACGAATTATTCTACTATATTTTTGAAGGGGATGCGGAGGCCGAAAACGGATATTTACAGTTGGATGACAGCATACCAGGCCTTGGGATCTCCATCACCGACAAGCACCTACAGCATTTTGAGATCACCGAATGACCAGATATTCCGGCATATGGCCCGTGGCCCCTACACCCTTCAACGAAGATGGAACGATTGACCTGGAGGGCATGAAACGTGTTCTTGATTGCCTGATTGATCAGGGCGCAGACGGTATTTGTGTGTTGGCCAATTTCTCCGAGCAATTCTTGATCTCTGATGCTGAACGCGAAGTGCTGGCGCGCCTAAGTGTCGAGCATGTCGAGGGCCGGGTGCCTGTGGTCGTGACTATCAGTCACTATGCCACACAAATCGCGGTAGAACGTGCGCAGTTTGCCAAAGATTTAGGGGCTGACATCGTAATGATGATGCCGCCCTACCACGGTGCTCTGCTCAAGGGGACACCCGAGCAAAGTTTTGAGCAATTCGCCGCCGTAGGCGAGGTTGGTATTCCAATCATGGTTCAGGATGCACCCTTGTCAGGCGTAGAATTACCGGTACCACTTTTAGTGCGGATGGCGCGGGAAATCGAGGCCGTGAAGCTGTTCAAAATTGAATGCCCACGCGCGGCCAACAAAATCCGCGCGCTGATCGAGGCAGGGGGTGATTCAATAGAGGCGCCATTCGACGGGGAAGAGGCAATTACGCTTCTGGCCGATCTTGACGCTGGTGCAACCGGCTCAATGACCAGCGGCATGATCGTTGATCAGATAAAACCGGTGATTTTGAGCCATCATGCAGGAGATATCGCAGGCGCAACCGAAGCTTACGGCCGCGTGGCGATGGCGATTAATCACGAAAACCGGCAATGTGGTTGGCAGTCATGTAAGGCGGCAATGGTGGAGGGTGGCGTTATCAAATCAGAGTTCTGCCGGCACCCAATCCCGCCGCTACACGCGGCGATCCGAACACGACTTATCGACCTTCTGCGACCAATTGATCCGCTCGTGCTGAAATGGGGCCACTAGAGTGAACGATACCAATTGGACATCCGAATTACGCGACTTTGCGGAACTCAAGCCACGAAAATCGTTGGCCGCTGATGCCGCAGACAATCTGCGCGAATTCATCCTATTGGGGAAACTGGCGCCTGGAATGCCAGTGCGCGAACGTGATTTGGCAGAGGCATTCGGTATCTCGCGCACTCCGCTTAAGGAAGCTTTGCGCATCCTCGAAGCCGAAGGATTGATCGCTTATGGACCTACGCGCCGGCCCGTTGTTGCTGATCCGTCGCTAGAAGAGATCAACGACTGGTTGCGGGTGCAAGGTGCGTTAGAAGCTCTAGCCGGGGAATTGGCATGCGACGTAGCAAGTGACAAGGCAATCGCTGAAATCGAACGCCTAAACGAAGCGATCAAAGGAGCACGCGATTCCGAAGGCCAGCTTGAAGCTTTTCGCTGCGACATGGCCTTCCATGACGCCATTGTTGCGGCGTCTGGCAATCGTTCACTGTTTGAAACTCATGCCACGTACAATGCCAGGCTCTGGCGAGTGCGGTTTTTATCGTCTCAACGTGTGGTTAGCCGGGACGTTACGCGCCGTGAACACGAGGAAATTGTAGATGCTTTGAAGACACGTGATGCCAGGGCCGCCCGTCGATCCCTGAGCCAGCACTTGCACACTGCAGAAATTAATATTGCCGCAGCCCTCGCAGAAGCGGACACCGGAACGGAGGACATCTGATGCGCCCCAGACTTGCAATTGTGCCAGGTGATCCCTCTGGGATCGGACCAGAGTTAGTTGCCAAGCTTTTGGTTGAGAAAGGCGTGCGCGAGGCTGCTGATATTGTGTTGATTGGCGATAGACATTTATGGCAACGCGGGGCGGATCAGGCTGGTGGTTCGATTGAGCTCAACACCATCTCAGAGGATGAAGTCGCCGGATTTGAAGGCCTCGCCCATCTCGACTTACACACCATTGAACCAAAGGATGTAGAGGTGGCGCAAGTGACTGTTGCAGGCGGAACGACGTCTTTACGCTGCCTCGACAAGGCGCTGGACTTGGCGCAGGCGGGCCTTGTTGACGGGCTCATGTTCGCGCCGTTCAATAAGGCGGCGATGACGTCAGCAGGCTTGAACGCCGAAGATGAACACCGCTACATGGCCCGCTATCTTGGCTTCACTGAGTATCATTCGGAGATAAATGTCTTGGATGATCTGATGACCACTCGGGTTACTAGCCATATCGGTCTCAAAGACGTCGCTGCCAATATTGACGGCCCTGCTATCGAGCGCGCTATTGATCTGGCGCATGCGACGCTGGCCCGTAGCGGTACCACGCGGCCACATGTGGCCGTCGCGGCGCTAAACCCGCATGCCGGTGATAATGGCAAATTCGGCCGCGAGGAAATCGACATTATCGAACCCGTGGTCAAGGCCTTCCAGTCGCGTCAGATGAACGTGACCGGGCCTTGGCCGTCTGACACTGTGTTTCTTAAAGCCAAGCGCGGCGAGGTCGATGCAGTGGTTACTATGTATCACGATCAAGGCCAAATCGCGATCAAATTGATGGGATTTGAGCGTGGTGTAACCGTCGCGGGTGGCTTGCCGATCCCAATAGCAACGCCTGCGCATGGCACTGCCTTTGATATCGCAGGGCAAGGTATCGCAAACGTGGGCGCAACGCGGCAAGCCTTTGATCTTTTGGTTCGGATGTCTCGGACCGCCAGAAACGAAGCCACGGCGTGACCCTTAAATGGCATACCGGGACCGATCAACTTCAACCTGCAGAACAGGACGTATAAAATGAGCTTTACACCCCACGGAAAACACTTGATCGCCGGTGACTGGATAAAGAGCGACCAAACTTTTTCGTCTAATCCCGCACATGGACCTGAACATAAATTTTCCATAGGAACGCCAGAACTTGTCCGACAGGCCTGCGAAGCGTCCGAGGCAGCGTTTATGTCTTACGGGTACAGTTCCCGCGAAAGCCGTGCGGCCTTTCTAAACGCTATCGCGGATGAGATCGAAGCGCGCGCGGAGGCCATCACGGAGATCGGTACGCAAGAAAGCGGGTTGCCAGAAGCAAGGTTGCAAGGCGAGCGCGGGCGGACGACAGGGCAATTGCGGCTATTTGCAGAACACATCCTTAAGGGCGATTATCTCGATCGCCGTCACGATCCTGCCTTGCCCGACCGTACACCTTTGCCACGCCCGGATATGAAAATGATACAGCGTCCCATTGGACCTGTGGCAGTATTTGGGGCGTCCAACTTCCCGCTGGCATTCTCAACCGCGGGCGGGGACACGGCAGCAGCGCTAGCGGGCGGGTGCCCGGTTGTAGTGAAGGGCCATTCGGCACATCCTGGCACAAGCGAGATCATCGCAGAAGCAATCCATGCTGCCATTCAAAAAACTGGCATGCATCCAGGGGTCTTTAGCCTTATTCAAGGGGGCAAACGCGATGTGGGCACTGCCCTAGTGCAGCACCCAGTGGTTCAGGCGGTTGGCTTCACGGGATCTTTGGTTGGCGGACGCGCGCTGTTTGATTTATGTGCTCAGCGCCCTGAGCCAATCCCGTTTTTTGGTGAGCTTGGGTCCGTCAACCCGATGTTTGTACTGCCCAAGGCTACTCAGGCGCGAGGCGCCGATATAGGAACAGGCTGGGCCGGCTCGCTTATGATGGGTGCGGGGCAGTTTTGTACCAATCCGGGCATCGCTGTTGTGCTACCCGGTGCCGATACCATGGTTGCAGCAACTGAAGCCGCACTACGTGATGCGGCAAGCCAGACTATGCTTACTGATGGGATCGCAGACGCATATCGCAGTGGCGTGGGCCGTGTTTCTAATAATGCAAACACAACTGAGCTAATCGGAACCGCATCTGAAGGGCGCGAAGCGAAACCCTATTTGTATCGTGTCTCAGCCAGCGACTGGTTGGCGGATCATGACCTACAGGAAGAGGTTTTCGGCCCACTTGGTATCGTGGTGGAGGCGCAAGATGTGACCCAAATGGCTGAGATCGCAAGATCCATCCAAGGTCAGTTGACCTGCACAATCCATATGGATGACGGTGACAGTGACCACGCCAAGACGCTGATGCCCCTGATTGAACGCAAAGCTGGTCGGGTACTAATCAATGGATTCCCAACGGGTGTGGAAGTCGCCGATAGCATGGTTCACGGCGGGCCTTATCCCGCGTCTACGAATTTTGGGGCGACGTCAGTAGGAACATTGTCCATTCGCCGGTTCCTGCGTCCTGTTTGTTACCAGAACGCCCCCGACAACCTTTTGCCGCAAGATTTTTGAACAAAAAAATTTAGTGACCTAAAAAATGAGAGAAAATATCATTACTTCAATCAAGACACACATTGCCGCCGCTTTGGCCCTTGGGGCGGCAACCGCTTTAGCGGAGTACCCTGATCGGCCTGTTACAATTATCGTACCCTGAGGCGCAGAGTTATGCGTGTAGATATGTACGGACCCTCGGGACACTTCCTGTAATTTCCCTGATTTGGGATGGAGGAAGTATCCATGACGAACGACGAACGCGACATTCAACGCAAGCTTAGAGTGCTCCAACACGCGGAGAAGATCGGCAATGCCCGCAAAGCCTGCCGGTATTTTGGGATAGGCAGGTCCAGCTTCTATAGATGGAGGGATGCATACCAAAAGCGTGGCGAAGCTGGCTTGAAGAATGTTTACTTTTTTATGGCAGGCAAGCAGCCCATATCGTTTTCCAACAAAAAAGTTTCCAAGCCATATTAAATAAGTTCACTGCCGTACATTAAGTTGTCCCTACTCTATATTAAAGTTTCTTCGGGCCCCAATATAAAAGTTTCCTAACTCAGTAAAAAATTTTCTTTTCTAAGAAGTAATGGGGGGACAGGTCAAAAAATCAAAAAACTGACTTCTTATGATTTCTGATGAAAGCGAATGAGATAAATTTAGTTTCTAAAATGGATATTTTTAAAGTCGTAAAATTGTAATTTTAGAATTTCTAAATCTTGATCCCATTTTCGATAAGACGAGTCAGGAATTTTCTCTTATCAAATTATCCTATTTGGACCCATAAGGGAGCTGTCAGACAAATCAGAACTCGCATCAGATTGTTAGCACAGCCTAAATCTATGCGCTCAATAGTTGACGCCACTCAGCGAGAGCGGCGGCACGGTTCAACTTGAAATTGGTGCGTGAATAAAGATGGCGTTCCTGGTTGAAATGGTTCTGGATTGAAGCGTGGGTGGAGACGAATTTCTGCAAGGTTTTCGCTCGGTGAAATCTTAGCATCGCCCTCTCTCGTCGCCTGAACGGTAAATGAGAATTCTCAACTCTGTTGTTTAACCAGCGACCAGTTTCCTGCCGGTCAGCATTTCCTATGACAACTATCGCTGCGCGGTATGAACGCAGTTTGTCCGTTACTATAATTCTAGGCTGGCCATTGCGCTTCATAGATTTCCTTATGAATTTCAACGCAGCTTTGCGATCTCGGCGCTTACTCACATAACTTTCCAGAACTTCACCTTCGTGATCTACAGCACGCCAAAGGTAGTACCGTTCACCGTTGATCTTCACAAAGACCTCATCAAAGTGCCACTGCCAATTGGAATGACTGCGTGCCTGCTTACATCTTTTCTAGCAATCTCTGATGCAAACATTGGCACGAAGCGGTTCTACCAAAACCGGACCGTTTCATGGCTTACATCTACACCCCGTTCATGAAGAAGGTCCTCCACATTACGGAGCGAAAGCGGAAATCGAACGTACATCATTACTGCAAGACGAATGACTTCAGGACTGGTTTTAAAATAGCGAAATGGAGAATGTTTTGTCATTAAGCATGGTTGCAAATTAGCCCTGCCCGCTTCAAGCGAGTTTAATCTGACAGAGCCTTAAAAAATGCTCTGATGCTCACCTTTGACTCACAACTAACTTCCTTAAACTGAAACATGACCTACCTCATTGTTAGCTAAGAACAGGCATGTGAAAAACTGATGGATATTTTAAATACAAACAGTGTACCAATTGATGCTGTCATCACTTGGGTCGATGGGAGCACTGCATCCCATCGTCATGAACGCGCTAAATACATGGCAAAAGTGGAGGACCCGCTTCATGAAAATGCGTCTAACCCCCATCGATGGGACAACAATGATGAAATCCTTTATTGCCTACAATCCATCGAGAACTTTGCGCCGTGGACGCGGAAAATCTGGATCGTTATCGATAGCGAGCTCCCAAACCTAACGTCACTCTCTGATCAACTGCAGGTCAAGGTCAACTTCGTGTTCCATCGTGATATTTTCGATGAATTCAGTGCAGCTCTTCCAACATTTAACTCACTGACAATTGAAAGTATGATATGGAGGATTGAAGGGCTCAGCGAGCACTTCATGTATTTCAACGACGATGTATTCCTCTCTGCTCCATTACTTCCAACGGATGTGTTTGAAGACTCTTTACCTGTTTTACGTGGGAAATGGGTGGATTACAGTGAATTACTATATCTGCCGGAGAAGCGTGAAGATCCAGCTAAGTTCAACCATTTTATGCAGATAAACGCAGCACTTTTGGTCGGCTTTGATGCAAAAGAGCTTTTCGCTTCTGCTCATGTTGTCCATCCAATTAGAACTTCAATTATGGCTGAATTGTTTGACAAATACCACGCGACCTTCCTTGAAAATATTAAATATCGCTTCCGCGACTTGAGGCAGTTTTCTCCTCAGAGCCTACACAATCACGCCTGCATAGCGTCTGAAAAAGCAATTGTTCATACAGAAGACGATTACATTCACATTGTGAGCGGCCAGGGAATTGGTCGCCCTCAGATAGAAACATTGGCACTTTTACAGAAAGCTAGCAGTCGCGAGAACAAGTTTCTTTGCATTAATGACCTGCCACAATTGGAAACGGTAATACCCCATGCACGTGAATGGTTACGTGATGTGGTTGGTGGTTTTACGGTTGGTGCACCTTAATATTTTCACCATTACAGATACTCCTTGCAGCAAAACCAGAGGGTCTAAAGACAATCAAAGCTATTGCAGCGGTGTTTACCACCGTCGCCCCCAGCATCAACATCAGCTAACCACTGAGGTGGAACACTCCAAAATTTAAGTGTCAAATCTCAAACGACCACATGAAATAACGAACCTACGATTGCGGTCGCGGCCATAGCAACCGCACCCCAAAGTGTGACACGCATCGCACCTCGGATGATCCCCGCACCTCCAGCAAATGCGCCAAGACTGCCTAGCAGTGCCAAAAAACCAAGAGTCGCAACCGAGACAAAGAATCCAATTTGGTCTGCCGGCGAGATCAATACAATTATCAGTGGTGGAGCCGCACCCATTACAAAGGTCATTGCTGAAGTCACTGCCGCCTGTAACGGGCGCGCTATAGATGTCTCCGTGATGCCCAGCTCTTCACGCGCATGGGCACCAAGGGCATCATGCAGTGTCAATTGCTTAGCCACCTCTAGAGCCGTTGGGCCATCTACCCCGCGTTTGGTAAATGTCGCTGCAAGTTCTTCCAGCTCTTCCTCGGGCTGATCAACAAGCTCTTGGCGCTCCTTCGCTAAATCAGCCGCTTCAGTGTCAGACTGAGAACTCACTGAAACATACTCGCCTGCCGCCATCGACATCGCACCAGCCACAAGTCCCGCCGTGCCAGCGAGCAAAACCTCCCCTACTCCGGGAGCCGCAGCAGCAACGCCCACAATAATGCTCGCCGTAGACACAATACCGTCATTAGCTCCTAACACAGCCGCGCGCAGCCATCCTATTCGCAACATATTGTGATGTTCGGTGTGCCGAATGTTCATTTTCTAACCTCTTAGATCGGTGTTATCAGACAAAGCCTAACACGTCTCGAAGCACCACGATCACACAAATCTATGAAGCGCAGATTTGAAACCACTCAATGAGGGCGGCACTGGTTTTCGCTTATACGTCAGCCTGCTTTCTGGATGTCTTTCATGATTGAAGTGGTTATCAATTTGACTGTGATTAAAAAGAATTCCAGCAAGGTTTGAGTCATCTTTAAAAGATCAACACAGGTGCCCAGCTGGGTTAATTCAAAAATCGATGTCTAGCGTTGGAATGTTCATTGCGGTTCATATCCTAAGCTTAGGCATGAAAGATCCATCGCGTCTGATTGGTTGAAGGCGCCCATGCCACCATCGATAGCGATGTCTGCGCCCTTGATCCAGTTTGAGGCAGGTGAAAGTAGGAACGCAGCGATCTCAGCGATTTCGGTTGGCGCACCCAAGCGACCTGCACGTGCCACGTTCTTTGCCATTTGCGCGCCAAATGCTTTTTGGAAATCACCCAGCATGCCTGTGGAAATACCACCGGGACTTAGGGAATTTATCCGTACGCCACGCCTTCCCATCGCCTCGGTTTCCGCGACGGTCCAAAGGATCATGGCTTCTTTGGTTAAGTTGTAACAACGGGTGGCGTCGATCCCTTCAGATGCAATGAATTCTGCCAGCTGGTGCTTGTCAGTGATGGCAGACAGCCGCTTTACTTGATCAGCCCCGTCGCGCCATCCGTGGCCCGCACGGCTGGCCATATTCACGATAGATGCGCCTGTCCGAAAGCGCTGTGTCATCGCATGGGTGAATGCGCGGGTACCAAGAAAATTCACATGCAAGATGGCTTCTTCCAATCCAGCGCGAGGTGGCAGGCCTGCGTTGTTGCACAATCCATTAAGGGGTTCGTCAATGGATGCTGCGGCCACGGCGATGCTTGAAACGTCATTGAGGTCCAACATGATAAACTGGTCCACATTGTCATGGGTCTCTTGGATATCAAATCCGATGACGCGGTGATTTTGTGCTTTCAGAAGGCGGGCTAATTCCGCGCCAATTCCGCTTGCAACACCGGTTACGGCGTAGGTCGATGATGGCATTTATAACTCTCCCCGAGATATACTTAGAATAGGTTGTGGCTAGCGATTAATAATTGCCTTGAAAATGCGCTGCCTATAAGCCCTTGTGATCACCAGGAAGCCTCAACATATTCAAATTTTAGTCGCTATTGCTGACCGCGGCAGCCTACGCGCCCTGCGTTTTCAGGTGCTAATTTTCCTATAGATCGATCACTATATGCCCCTCTGCATCAGTAGCGCGGGATTGGCAGGTTATGATTTCACTTTCGCGTTGCTTGTTTGATAGAACATAGTCGCGATGCTCCACTTCGCCCTCGATTAGCCCGCATTTACATACGCCACAGATGCCGTCAGAACATTTGACGTCGACAGCAATGCCATTGGCGAGCAGCACATCTGAGAGCGTTTCTTCTGCACTCACCGCCAGTTCTTTACCTGACTTAGCCAGTGTTACCGTGAAGGGGTGGTTCACGTAATCGGGTTGTTCTGGGACAGAAAAATACTCCAGATGCCGAGCGTCTTCTGGGAAACCTTGGCGCGCAGCCGCTTGTACGACACCTTCCATGTAGCGATCTGGGCCGCATGTGTAGACGTGCCAACCATCATTATATCCGCTCAAAAGCGTATCCAAATCCGCTCGTGTATCTTGGTCTGAGAAGTGGAACGTGACGTGATCAGCCCAAGGCATCGCTTTGAGGTCGTCTGTATATCCTGCACCTTCCATCTTGCTGGCTGAATAATGCAGCTCAAAAGATTTGTCCAAAGCGTGCAGTCGGTGTGCAAAAGCGATCATCGGAGTGATGCCAATTCCACCGCCCATGAGGAATGTCTTGGTGGCTTCTTCGACCAAATCAAAGTGGTTGATTGGTTTAGAGATAAAGACCCGCCGACCTTCATTAAAGATACGGTGCATCATCAGTGATCCACCGCGCCCGTCGTCTTCGCGCAACACGCCAATTTGATATTTAGAGGTGTCAGCTGGATCACCTGACATGGAATATTGACGCAAGAAGTCTGGGGTGACCACCACGTCTAAATGACCGCCCGCGCTCCATTCGGGCAAGGCGCTACCGTCCCAAGAGCTGAACTCGTATTTGGTGACATCTGCCGTCATTGCCTCGGCTTTGCTGACGCGCGCCATGATTACTGGTGCATCCGTAAAGTCAGGGCGTTCGTGCGAGAGGCCGCCCGTGTCGCCGCGCGCTAGACGGGCTTTGTACTCGTCTGCACTGATCATGTCTTTGTAGGCTTTGATGCCTGCCTCGCGGTCCATTGGGAACGGGTAGGGATAGGGCCAAGGTGCGAGGTTGGCGGGATACACGGCAAGGGTTTGATCCTCGTACCTTAGATCTAGCTCTGGAGAAATATCGCGACGATTGACGGGGGCGGCGGGTTCTTTATAGCCGCCGTCCTCTTTCAGTTCGAGGTCCCACCACCATGCTTTGGTTTCATTAAGACCGCCGTTACCCAGCGTGTCATCAAGCTTAGCCAGCACTGGCGCGGCCTTTGGCATATTCATTGCTGCCCAGCGGAACGGTTTTTCTTTGAAGATGCCCTCTAAGTTCCAAGGGCAAGTTTTCATGCAGCGCCCGCACATTGCGCCACCCTCAGTCGTGATCCGGTAGGTAGTGCATTTCTGGCTGTCGGATTTCCAAATTTCATAGCCGTTGAACATGCGTTTCGGTCCGGCTGTGATCGCGCCTGCGGGGCATTCTCGAGCGCATTTGTTGCAGCTTTCGCAAAAGCTTTGAAGGCCGAAGTCAATGGGTTTGTCGTGCGCCATTGGCATGTCTGTCGTTACCACGCCTGATTTGAGCCGCGGTCCGAGAAGGGGGTTCAGAATGACTTCGCCAATGCGGCTAACTTCGCCCAACCCGCTGAGCAGCAGCAAGGGCGGTTGCAGCACTTCGCCGTCCATGACTGAGTGGGCTTTAGCCTTGTAACCGAGCCGCCGGATTTGTTTGGCAATCACGCCGCCAAGTAGAGAAAAGCGCAAATATGCACGCATGGACTGTGCGACGCTGATCCAGTCGTCGCCTGATGCGCCCTCCATGGTCTCGTAGCCCTGATCAATGATCATCGAGATTGCCTGATCGTGGGGGGGGGCAATCGGCGCGCCGGTGGCGTCGTGGCTATACCATGTCCAGGCGGGGCAGCGGCTGATGCCAACGGCGTCCACGCCAAGGAAATAGGTGGCTGCCTTTACATTGGCTGCATTGGCGACTGGGTCACTGGGACGCACATCGACTGTGTCGGTCGCCCCGTCTTGGAGCAGAACAAAGGCCCCAAGCAAACGGCGCTGCGCAAAGGCAGTGGGGCTTTTACGGGCATACCATCCACCAGAGGCTGCCTGCTGCTGTTTTTTGCCCATGTCGCCAAACTGGGCGCGCGCGAACATGTCGGTGCGCTTGGGTACGCGTGCGACACGGTCCTCGTCTATGTAGGTCGTGGGTGTGTCCACGCGTTTGAGCTTTTCGAAGGCATGCGCGCCGTCCGCGTAATTGCGCTTGGCGTAGGGATCACGATTGAGCGCGCTTTTTGAGGTGCCCTTGCCGACCCACCACGCGAGGCTGTTGGGCTGCTCGGCCCAAGGTGCAAGGGGTGCATCACAGGCCATTTCGAAGGTGGTTGTGACCACGGCGAGGCCGAAGCCTTCGCCTATGTAGGGAGCGAACAAACGATTTTTCTCGACAGATGTGAGGCCTGCTGCAACGGCCAGTTGGTTCAGATCAACATCTGAAGATGTGGCCGTATGCGCGCGCGCAGAAAATCCCAGAAGGTGCATATATTCTGCCAAGATCACAGCAGTTTCTGTGGCACGTAGGGCCGCGCGATGGTCTTGGGTGCCCATGATCCAGTCCGCGCCTGGTTCGTGTTCTTTGGGGTCGCGGTGGTGCTCTACCAGTAGCACGATTGCGTGAGTGTGATGATCTATCGCGTCGAGGGGCGCTTCGATCGAATCCTTTAGGCCGGCCATGATTTGGTCAATGCCAGAAGCCAACGTCTTGGTCTGTTTAGTGCGAATGTCATGAGCAAGGCGGTCGATGTCAGGATTGCGCGTTGGCTTATTCAAGACCGCGCTTTTGGGCAGTTTACACATGCCAACCATTGAGGTGTCCTGAAAGTACCCGAATGCTTTCAGGTGGTTGCTACGCTCGACCAGATCGCTTGGAGCGCTCGCGGGCGTCTTATTCACCACTCCTTCACGGATTGCGTCCATCATTGCCTGATACTCACCCATAGCGTTTACCAGTGAATGCGGCGTTTCTAGAGCGCGAAAATCAAGCAGCTTTGATGCGGGAACAGCATTAAGATCAGGCATTGTGTCAGTACGCTTTAACCGCTCAAGCGGATATGGGCCCATATGAAACGGACGATCCTTGGTCGAGAAAAAACGCATGGCCATAATGAAGCTTTCCTATATTAAGATGCGACTAAAAGGTTGAGAAGAAACGAGATGCCCAACCAGACGATTACGCCGGATAATACCGCAGTAATCATCGCTGGTATACCATCCTTCCACGTATCCCAGATCAGGTGGCAGCCAATAGCACCAATCGACGTGCCAAGGAGTGCTAGTGCACCCAAAGGCCCAAGCCAAAACACTTGGAACCAGATTGCAATGGCTCCGAACAATTCTACGACGCCAACCAGTGCCATGATCTGACGGTTCAGTCCGTATTTGACGAACATGCCAAGCTGGGTCTCAAAGATGAATTTCTGCCAACCTAAGATTTTGATCGAACTTGCAAAAAGAAAGAATGCAGATAAAAGGCCGATGATGATTGTTTGTGTCATTGTGGCGAATTTTACCCAGTAAGAGTTTGGGGAAGAAAAGTTGCAAGCGCCGGGAAGGCGATAAGCAAGACGAGCATCAGTGCCATTGCCAGCCAGAACGGGAATATCCCAATAAAGATTTCGCGCATTGGAACATCAGGGGCGATGGATTTCACGATGAAGACATTAATGCCAACGGGGGGGGAAATCATTCCCATTTCCAGCACGATGACAACGATGATGCCGAACCAGATCAAGTCCCACTCAAGTCCGACCGCAATTGGGATCACTACCGGAATGGTCAGCACTAGCATCGCTATGGATTCAAGGAACATGCCGAGGATGATGTAGGCCACAATAATCAGAACCAATACCCCCAGATCACCGATTGGCAGCGACGTGAGCAAGTTGACCAAGTCTGCGGGCACTTCAGTCAGCGACATAAAGGGAATGAAGACAAATGCGCCAATGATGATCATAAAGACCGTCGCAGTGGCGCTCATGGTTTGCAGGATAACGGTTTGTAGCGCCTGAAAATTCAAAGAACGGCGTGCTATTGCAACGATCAGAGTGATGCATGCTCCCACGGATGAGGCTTCGACAGGCGTGAAAAATCCAGTGTACATACCGCCGATTGTAATGAAGACCACTGCCAAAATAGGCAGCGCACATAGCATTGCCTCGTGGCGTTCTGCGCTGCTTGATTTCGGGCCGGCAGGGCCTTTTTCGGGTGCGTGGAAAACGATCAGATAGATCGCGAGAATAAACAAGAGCGTCAGCACAATGCCCGGAATAATACCTGCCATGAAAAGCTGGCCGATAGATTGCTCGGTGAGTACTGCATAGATGATCATGCCGCCCGATGGCGGGATCAAAAAGCCAAGCGTGCCACCCGCTGCAACAGATCCCGTTGCGAGGCTGTCGGTGTAATTATACTTTTTCATCTCAGGCAGCGCGACCCGGCCCATCGTGACAGCGGAAGCGAGCGACGAGCCTGAGAGCGCCGCAAACCCTGCGCAAGCGGCGATAGTTGCCGACGCTAAACCGCCGCGCAAATGGCCCATAAATCTGTAGGCCGCCGCGTATAGATCACGGGACATGCCAGATGCCCCTGCAAGCGAGCCCATGAGAACAAACATAGGGATCACCAAGAGATTGTAGTTCGACGCCGCCTCAAAAGCTTCTCCAGAGAGATTGGAGTAGGCCGTTTTCCATCCGCGCGTCCAAGCCTTGTCCGCATCCATTCCAATGATGATAAAGCGGTTTGCAGTTGCCACGGCCGTGCCGACAAAACCAACGGCTAACATCGAGAGCGCTACTGGCATGCGCAGCGCGAGCAAAGCGAATAAAGCCCCGAGCCCTAAAAGACCGAGAACGGTCATGCTCATCATTAGATCAACCCTCAGTTTTCATTATTTGCACATGAACTGTGCGAAGCAGTTGCCAAATGTCAGTGAGAAGAACGATGAAATAAAGCAAAGTGGAAACGGAGAGCATGTAATAAAAAGGCTCATACGAGATCAGCAACTGCTGAGTCGTTTCACCGAATTTCACAGCGCTTTGCCCTGCATGCCAAAGTTGACGCGCGGCAATCCACAACAATAGCGCACAAAATAGCTTTACAATGACAAGGGACCATTTGGAGAACGGCCGAGACATACTGCTTTCCAACAGCTCGATTTCTATGTGTGCGCCAGTGCGTGCTCCATATGGAATTGAGAGTGCGACAATCGCCACCAACGCCAGCACCAGCAAATCTTCGGCACCTGAAATAGGTGAATTGAAGGCTTTGCGCATCACCAGAACATTCCACGCTGAAAACAGCGTCATAAAACCCAGTGTGCCCCCGCCGAGGATCAAAGCCATCCACTTTAATGTGGTATCCAGAAGACGTAGCGTGGCGAGCAGCGCGTAGGGTTCAGATTCAGACGAGTCCATAATTCAATTACCAAACAAAAAGCCGCCGGGGCCGGTAATGGTATGCGGTTCCATAAAGCCAAGCACACCCTCAAACCCTAGGTTGCGACCAATGCCGGACATCTTGACGCCGCCAAAAGGTGCACGGCTATCTTGGGACATGGGCCCGTGATTGTTCAGATATGTGTAGCCCGCCTCAAGTCGGCGCGCGAGTGCGACGGCACGCTCCGCATCGGGGGTCCAAACCGAAGAGCACAGGCCAAATTCATTGTCATTAGCCATTGCAACGGCTTCATCGTCGGTCCTGAATTTCATGATAGGCAGCACTGGGCCAAACTGCTCTTGGCGCACAACAGACAAGTCTTGATCTGCATCCAGCACCAATGTGGGACGCTGAAAATATCCACCGCCTTGATAGAGCGCTTCATCAGGAATCTGACCGCTCTCGATCACATCAGCGCCCTTCGCGCGGGCCTCAGCGATCATGTCTGTCACAACTTTCAGCTGACCTGCGTTGTTCACAGGACCCATTGTCGTTTCAGGGAGCAACCCGTCGCCTACCACCGCCTTGCTGCACGCACCAAGCATGCCTTGCACAACTTCATCATATCGGCTTTCGTGTACATAAAGGCGCTTCATCGCCATGCAGATTTGCCCGGATGAGGCAAAAGCACCCATATACATTTTCATGAAGGTCTCGGGGTGCAGATCCACGTCTTCCAGAACAAGGGCGGCATCGTTGCCACCAAGTTCCAGCGTAACAGGCGTCAACCGATGCGACGCGATGCGCATCACGTGCTGTCCAACGGCCACGGAGCCTGTGAAATTGACGGTGCTGACCAATGGATGACTCACAAGCGTATCGCCGATATCGCGCGCGGAGCCCGTGATGATATTGACCACACCGGGCGGCAGAATCTCCGCAATAATCTGTAGTGTGAGCGATGGAGCCATTGCAGCGTTTTGCGCTGGTTTCACGACGACAGTGTTCCCAGCCAGTAAAGCTTGAGGGAGTTTCGCGTCAAGGATCGACAAAGGCCAGTTCCAAGGCACAATCAACGCTGCAACGCCGCGTGGTTTGCGGGTAATAATGGTATCAAAGGGCGGGCCAGCGGCTGCCGGTCCCATCTGTTCATCTTGCGCAAGGCGCTCTGCATAGGCGGACACTTGCATAAAGCGATCCCCGAGGCGCGACAGTTCCATCATGGTTTCGCGCCGGATTTTGCCATGCTCGCGTGTGAAAATCTCTGAACGACGTTCAACATCTTCTTCATCGGCGGCAATTGCTGCCGCAACCTTGCGCAGTAAATCTGCTCGCTCGCCAAAACTTAAAGCGGCCCAAGCGGGGAAGGCGGCATTCGCGGCTTTGACTGCATCATCCACATCATCTTTGCCAGCCAGCGCTGCGCGACCAACCAATTCGGTCGGTCTTGCAGGATTATGCAGATCATAAAGCGCGCCAGACCTGGCTGCACGCGGCTCACCACCAATGAAAATGCTGGTCTCAAGTGGAGTGGATTGCATTGTCGTCTTCTCCATTTAGGTCGTCTAATAGATCAGACGTTTACCTTGCCGCCGTCAACATTTAGCGTCTGGCCAGTGACAAAATTGCTATCCGAGCTGCATAGATACATCAAAGTACCCAGCAAATCTTCCGGCAGCATTTCACGTTTGATCGAACGTGTTGCGATAGTTGGCGCGCCAAAGGGTGCAAACGCATCATTTGCTTTCACGCCCTCGCTTTCCGTCAAACCCGGAGCGATCGCGTTCACTTGAATGTTCTTGTCGCCAAGTTCGCGGCCAAAGCAGCGGGTCAATCCGATCACAGCACCTTTAGATGCTGTGTAGTGTGACAAACCGGGTGGGCCGTAATAGAATGTGCCAGATGCGATGTTGACGATCTTGCCACCGCCGCGCTCGATTAAGGCAGGAACCGCTGCTTTGGTCGCCTGAAGCACGCTGCGCGCATTCACCGTCATGATCTTGTCGAATTCATCTTCGTCAATTTGCATGAATGGCTTTGGCTTAAGGGTCGCGAAAATGCCGGCATTATTGACTAGAATATCGAGCCCACCAAATTCGGACTTCGCGGTATCTACCATGTTTGCCAGATCGTCGTTCTTGGTAACGTCAACCTGAAGGCCAACGGCCTGACCACCCGCAGCTTTGATCGCGTTAACTGTCGCTGAGGGATCTACAATATCTGTGACAACAACCTGAGCGCCGTTTTCGGCCAGAACGTGTGCCAATGCTGCGCCGATACCTTGTGCCGCTCCTGTGATGGCTGCGACTTTGTTTTCCAAACGTTGCATGGAAATACTCCTAAAATTTAAAACATGATTAGCGCAGGCGATAAACACCCGCGCTAAAGATTTGATTAGTCGGCGTTGATTGCGTTGTAGATAGCGCGGGCATCAGCAATGCCGCGACCCTCGTAGTCGGCAAGAATCGCGTCTAATCCTGTGCTTACAGCGGCATCCATCTTGGCACGCTCTTCGTCGCTCACCTTGATGCGTGTCACATTCGCCATCTGTTCTGAACCGTTGAGCATCCCGAATGCGCGATCTTCGACGAAAGTGAACGCCTCTGCGCCTTTCATGGAGAATGCTTCGCCTGCAAGCTCATCAATGATAGCCCGATGCTCGCTTGATAGCTCCATGTAACGCTCTTTGTTCATCACAACAAAGAAGACCGCGAATTGAACGGGCACATTTTCTACAAGGTGCGATGAGGCATCCCAGAAATTCCAAGGTGGCGTCATATTGGAATAACCAACAGTTGCAGCGTCAATTGTGCCAGTGGAAAGACCTGTATACATCTCTGTTACGGGCATTTGAACAGGTGTTGCGCCCATGGCTTCGATGATTGGGGACGTCATTGCGGCATAAGGCACCATCTTTGCGCCATTTAGCCCTTCCATCGTGGAGATGTCTTTGTTTGCGGCCCATGCAGCGCCTGCAACTGTGAACACACCAAGCATTTTTACATCACCGTATTCATCGGCAAGGTGCTCATCAAAGACGGACAAAAGCCGTTCTGTACCTTCTTGCGAATTGCTCGCTTTGCCGGGAGGAATGATCAGCATGGTTTTCGGGAAAAGGGCCGGCGTATAGGCCTGCAGGCCAAATGTAATGTCTGCCACGCCTTCAACTGCGCGTTTGTATTGTTGCACTGGTCCTGCGCCAAGTTGACCGGCTGGATAGAGCTTCATCGTTAAGGAGCCGCCCGATCGCGCGTCGAGTTCTTTGCCAAACCAGTCAAACAGAATGGTGTTGGTTGCATGTTGCGGTGGCACAAAAGTCGCGACAGAAAGTTCTTCGGCGTAAGAAGAAGAGGCGAGCAATGAAGCAGCAGTGACCGCTCCAGTAAAGAATGTTCGTATGTTCATGATGTCCTCCCAAGGTGTCTGATTTTTCAAATCATGATAAGTCTAGGAAGAATTGGACAGGCGATCTATCGATTGATATTCATACATGGTATGAATTATTTCGATCATAAGAATCTCGATTGGCACCTGTTAGAGGTGTTTTTGACCGTTTTGCAGGAATCAAACGTATCCCGCGCAGCGGAGCGGCTGAATTTGACCCAGTCAACCGTGAGTCATTCGTTAAACAAATTGAGAGCCATTTTTGGCGATCCTCTTTTCGTGCGCTCGGGACGTGGTATCGAGCCAACGGAACGTGCGCGCAACCTGAGAGATCCAGTGATGCGGATACTTGATGACATGAAGGCCCTCGCGGATGAACGCGCCTTCGAGCCGACGAACCAGCCACTGCGCTTCAATATCGCTGCCAACGATCTGATCCGTGATGTGCTTTTCCCCAGCATTCTTAAAACTGCGAACAGCATGAAGGTCGATCTTAGGCTTAAGTTCATGCCCTCAGGCGTTCCTGCGGCTGGACTCCTTAACGATGCGCGATGCGATCTGATTATTACGCCTGTACCGCCGGACGGCCCTGATATCATGCAACTTAAGTTGATTGAGGGGAAAATGGTGTGTTTTTATGATGCCAGCGTCAGGAAGCCGCCTGATACGTGGGACTCCTATCGGAATGACAAGCGGATCGAGGTCCGTTTTGCCGATGGTCGTAGCTCGCTTAGCGTCATAACAGATATTGATATCATCGAGCTGAACGAGCCAGTCGTATCAGTGTCGAACTTTGGCGGTGTTGTTAGATTTGTAAAAGGGAGCGACCTTATCGCAACCGAGCTTAACTATATGGCACTTGGACCACTGCGGGAATTGGATCAAGCACCACTGCCTTTCAAGACCGAGCCCGTATCTGTTTACCTTGTCTGGCACCGCCGCGACACCACCGATCCTGCACATCGTTGGTTGCGAAAGCATGTAACGCAAGCCTCTAAAGAGCTTCTGACGCGGTTAAACTGAAGTGGGCGGGGCGACTTTGCAGCGTATTTGGATGACAAAGCACTTCCCATCTCGTCACTTTTTGACAAAGTGGTCCCGAAAGTGGTCCTGCGGCTAGGTTTTACAGGCACCAAACCAATTTTTATA
>ENA-OQVM01001610-OQVM01001610.1-marine-metagenome-genome-assembly--contig:-NODE-1610-length-29334-cov-5.023311_pt1 | contig 29334 bp, 25 predicted proteins | sample MGYA00237776_ERZ505498 | MGnify/ENA primary metagenome ERZ505498 (study PRJEB26159, sample SAMN06265151) | marine metagenome | isolation source: Helgoland LTER site | place: Germany:Helgoland, sampling...
ACCGCTCCTGTACCCGGTACCAACGCCTTCAGAATATTCGCAGCAGTAGATGAAAAGCCGTTTATGATTGCAACTTTTTGGCGCAACGCTGCGGTGTTGGCCATTGCTTTGGTAATCGCGTTCTGCGCTTGCAGGATTTCTTCGGCTGTGCGCTGTGTCGCTTTCGGGTCCGGATATGCGTCAGAGTAGAGTTCGGTAAATCCGATCAACTCCTGATCCACATTGTTCATCATTTCCGCGACCGCTTCTTTTGTGAACGCGGCGTCCAACTCGGCCTTTGCCACTTCTTTCTGCGCTTTGTCCACATCTGCGATGATCTGTTCTTGCAACTCTGCGGCGGCGGTTGCCTCAAGTGCGGAAACAGTGATGTTTTTCAGGCCGTCCAAGGCCACTTTAGAGGTTCCATCCAGCGCTTTGTTTACTGCATCCAGGGATGCGGCGGCACCCGCATCTTGCGAACGGTCCTGATCCGTCGTGCTTTCGCGAAAAGTCCCGTCCGCAAGTGACATCGCGGCCAAATCGCCGTCTTTCTCGTCTTTGCGCACACCATCATAGATATCCTTTGAGGTGGCTCCGAAAGCCGCCGCAATGGCCCCTCCCCCCAACAACAAGGCAAGCTCGGCGGAATTTCCGTTCTTAATTGCGCGTTTGATTGCAGGTATGTTGCCTAATTGCACGACACCAGTTTTGACTATCTCTGCGATATTTTTGAACTCGGCTTGAGCATCCTTGCCACCGTCAGAGCCGTCGTTCAGCGATGCACCGACCGCATTGACCGAACTTGCAACCGCGTCTGCAAAGCCGATCATAATATTTTTGAAATGTATCGACTGCTTGTCGGGGTCGCTTTCGCGCAACGCGATAACCCCTGCCGGTAACATCTTGGCCCCGGTAAAGGCCGCTGTGATACTCATCGTGACACAGGTGACCAAGGCACCGTCGGCTTTGGCTTGGTTCATCGATGCGGTAACGGATTTCGTCGAAACCCCCTGCGCCAGCGCCAGCCCTTTTTCCAGGGTCTTTGACCACTTGAGCGTGTTGTCCTCTTCGGACGTACGATGGTCGACGATGATCTCGGTCAGGTCCAGGCCGCCGGTCAGGATCGCTGTGGCGGCCTCTGCACACAGGGTTTCGTTCTTCATCATTTTGATGTCAGCGTTGGCCGCTGTGATATCTTTGTTGATGGCCTCCTTTTGTTTTTCCAACACAATTTTTTCTTGTGCAGTGGGCGGAGGGTCTTTTGCCTCGAGCTTGTCGTCAATTTCTCCCCGTTTCTCTTTGTGCCCGTTGACTTCGCCCTCTTTGCCAGCAATGTCGGTCGCGTTGCTTATGGTGACTGCGCCTGCGGTCAAAGCGCCTGCCAAAACAACAACATCCTTGGCAAAGCTCAACTTGCCCTTCAGACTTTCCACACCCTCTGTATGGGTTTGCGAAAACGCCTCGATCTTTTCCTGATAGAATTCGGCTGCACCGTTAAACGCGATGGCCTGTTCGCTGAACTTGTCCGGAACCATGTTTTCCGGGATCAGACCGGCACGTACAAACGGTGTCCACACCTCGCGCCGCACGTCTTCGTCCGAAAACAGCCGCTCGCCATTTTCGTCAAGCTGCGCCAGCATCGCTTCTTGCATCTTGAGAATGCGCTCGTGGGCTTTTCTCAGGTTGGCGATATCCTCGGATGGAATTTTTTCCATCTCTCTATCTACTTCGCGGATGTCCAATTCAAGGTCCGCAGCGGGTGCCCATTTCGCAAGTTTGGCTTTTTTCAGATCACCATCGGTAGAGCGCCAGGGTATCTCTGTGCCTTCGCTCTTTTGCCGGCTTAGCGTTTCCCAGACCTGCCGCATGGCACTGGGATCGTTTTTTTCCTTGATCCTCAATCCCATCGCAGCATCGATTTCGCTGCTCACAGCGTCCACATTTTGAGCCAACTCTTCGGTCAAAAACGCATCACGCGCACCCTGATGGGCGATGGCGGCCGTTTGGCTGGCTTCATCTATGGATTTGCCGGCAATCATGCCGACCCATTCCAGTTCAGAGATAGTGAGCACCATGAGGCTCTCCTTTTATGACCAAACGGCCTGTAAACGGTGTCATTACGGTTTCAACCCACGCAGCATGTCGACTTCTGCATTATGAAGAGTTGCAGCGAATTGCGGCCATGCTGCGCCATGATCAAACGGATTGTCTCGATATACGACCAGCGCCGGATCGTTTTGCAAGCGCACCTGCATGCGGCGCAACTCGGACAATGACTGTTCTCGCAGCTTGCTCAACGCCGCCTTGCGGCTGTCGCCCTCAAGTTTCAGTGCGGCCTCGAGATCCGTAGCCAATTTGGCTGAGAATTCGGGTACTTTCTGCAGCGCCGCGGTGTTGGCCAACGACAACGCCTTTTCAACTTTGCCCAGTGCAACCTTGTGCTTCGCTTTTTGATCCTCACTGGCCCTTTCCATCATCTTTTCCGCCGCAGTTACCGCACCCGCACCAACTTTCGTGATGTTTTTGACCAGTCCATCTTGTTTGCCCGCATAATCATATCCAACGACCGGCACAGAACTGGTGGTCAGGTCGCCAATGTCCGACGCCAAATCTTCGGCTTGCCTTTGCAAGACCGAAAACTGCGTCGCAGCATATTCCGCGTCTTTGTTTTTGTCATAGGATTGCTTGGCGTTGCTCAACTCTTTCATCATCGCATCGTAGACGGTTTTATACTCGGTATGGTTGCTCAATGTCTTTTCATTTTTATCCAGCGCATCCTTGACTTTCGTCAGGGCTGCGGCGGCGGCATTTTCTGCCTCAGTGGCATCGAATTTCAGCTTTTCAACCTTTGCGGCGGCCGTGATATTACCTTTTACCAAGGCCAGAATATTTTTCAGGTACTCAGTGGGATCATCCGAAGGCTTGATCAGTACCTTGGCCGCCTCTGCCGCCAGTTCTGTCTCAAGTGCCTTGGCACCCTTTTCGGCTTCCTTTATGCCAAAGTCGGATTTCGTATCCAGCGTACGGTTCAAGTCACGCAAGCGGTCGCGAAATTCACCCTGAACACCGGTGCCGTGATGTCCCATCTGGATCAGATAATCGATACTTTGTGCGATATCTTGCTGCATTTTTTCAGCTTCGGCCTGCTCCATCACGCCCATTGCGCTGGTGTCCACGGGTGCCACCTTCTTGGCCTTGATCAGATCGGTCAGGACCTGGCCCAAAGTACCGTCCTGGCCCTTCTGTTTGGCGGCCATCGCCGTTTCGACGTTTTCAAGAAGGGTTTTGACGCGCTTATATTCTGCCTCTAGCTTCCCGGATGCGATTTCCAGTTGCGCCGCCTCTTTTTGCAACGCTTCTGCTTTCACCGCTGCGTCCGACGGTGTCATGCTGCCTGCGTAGGTGGTCGTGAATTTATCTTTGCGCAGCCGCAAGTCATCAACGCCAGTGGGGCGCCATTCGATAAAATTGCTTTTCTCTTGGTAAGTCTTTTCAAACGCGTTCAGCGCCGTCGTGACCCGTTCGTAATCGCCAGCGCCAGCCACAATCGCTTTCAGAAGATCCTCGGCGTCTTGGGCGGCCTGCCGTATGGCATCTGCCATGCCCGCAGCGTTGGACTCGTTCAGCGCGGCCAGCATTTCCATCTGGGCGCGCAGACGTTCAACCGCTTCGGGCGGGATCGACTTGGCCGCCTTGTCGAACTTGTCCACGCGCCCGTCCTTGCCGGTTTCAATCTCGTAGAACTTGACAGTGCCGTCGAGCGTAATGGACAGCAAATGATCAGAATCAACGGTAGACACATCGCCTTCGCTGATTTCTTTTGTTTGGTAGAGGCCGAGCAATTTTTCGGTGATCGCTGCTTCGGTCTCCTTGGCCTCTTCACGTGCGCTCAGTTCCTTCCCGTCCAAGGGTTTTATGGTGCTGGCTGCGTTGCCAATCTCGACTTCGAGTGCCGCAAGGGATTTTTCGACATCGCGCAGATCAACGGGCGGCACTTTCATCGCTTCGATCAGTGCAGGTCCCAGCGCGTCCAGTTTGGTGCGCAGCGCGCCATCCGCATCGCCGCCAAGACCCCATAAACGATCCAGGCTGACCCCGGCCTGATCGATCCGGCGTTGCAACGCATCGCGAGCGGTTTCGCCGGTTTCCGCCACTTTGGGCAACTGAAAGATACGGGCATCCTTGAACTTATTCCACAATTCGCCCGTGCTATCGGCTAGCACCTTGGCTTCGCCATAATGCCCTCCCGGAAGAAGGCTCAGCGCATTGTCCAAGATTTTATGCAATGTAGCGCACTGTGCGGTCGTAATCTCGGTGATGTCAGGTTCGTTGAGGTACATTTTGGCAGAGATGACGATATTTTGCGCGGACGCGGTATAGATCGGCTTCAGGGCGTTGATCTGGCTGGCCAGTACGTCTTCGGAGAGGCCACTGGTCAGTTCAGCGATGGCTTCGGCCAGTTTTTCTCCGGACAGGGGTTCTTTCTTGGGCTTTACCATGACGCCGTCGTCTTTTTCTTCTTTTTCCAGCCATTTCTGGAACCCGGCTTCGGGTGACTCGGCGGCCGTAAAGACCTTGGCAAGCTGTTCCTCTTTGAATTGGGCGTCAGTCGCTTCTTTCATTTTCTCCAGGCGGGCACTTGCGCTTTGCTGATAGGCTTCAAGTTGAAGCATCTTTTGCCGCATCGCATCCAAACGCTCTTTTTCCGCTTTATATTCCGCATCCAAATCACGTTTCTGCTGAAAGCCCGTCGCTGCATCCCTGTCGCGTTCCAGCTTGCCAACTTTGGCTTGCAGCGCGTCGGTCGCTTTTTTCAGCTTGGCTTCTTCTGATGCAATGCGGGTGTCGCGCGCGATCTCGGTCTTGGCGATTTCGTTCCCGGCTATGGCGCGTGTTTCCATGCCCTTTTTGGCATGCGCGTTCAGCGCGGCAACAATCGCGTCAATCTCAGCGCGCCGGTCCGTGAACAGGGCATCGCGCGCAATCACGGCCAGCCGTTCGACGTCCCAAACTTCATCTTGCGGCGTTGCAATAGACACCTGTCCACGCAGGCCGCCGATCTTGGAGTAAGCGGCCTTGCAAAGAGTTTCGTGGGCGGCAAAAGCGGTTGCGCGCTTTGCCTCTGGTTCCGGATCGTCCTCAATCGGTGTCTTCGCCATCAACCACGTCAGACCAGCTTGATCTTCGAACGCCTCGAAGCCCTGAACCTGAGCCTTAAGCGTATCAAACAGGTCGGTCTTGCGCGGTGGAATCGGGGGCGGCGGAAGTTTGACGGTGGCGGCCATTTGGGCGGCCTTTTCGCCAAATCGTTGCAAAGCCGGCATAAGCCTGTTCAGCTCAGTGGCCCCCCAGCCGAACTGTGGTTCTTCGGCGGCGGCACCCCAGACTTTGTCAGCGATAACCATGACCCTGTCGCGTATTCTGATGATTTCCTTTGCAACTTCGGGCACAAGGGACAGATCGGTTTCTGTTTCGATCTTTTTGAACAGCGCGTCCATGTCCGCTTTGGCCGTCTCGTAAGCTTTGTAGTTGGTCTTGATTTCTTTGATGCGCGCGGCGGCGGCTCTCTTTGTACCCTTGCCTTTGAAGAACCCTTTGATCTGGCTTTCCGGGACATGCAGGTATTTCGACAGAAATTCGATCTGTTCCCGTGTAAGTTCGATATTCGGTGCGCTGCCGTCCGGCATAAATTCGTTCCCTCAAAATAAACCACACTAGGGCGAAAAAACGATGACTATGTCAACCGATTTGCGACCTTGCCGCGGCCCGAGGCAGTACCGCTCACCCCAGCGCGTAACCTGCACCGCGCACCGTGCGTACAGGGTCTTTGCCACCGTGTTGTCTGAGTGCCTTGCGCAACCGTCCGATGTGCACGTCAACGGTGCGCGTGTCGACATAGATGTCGCGGCCCCAGACGCGGTCCAGCAGTTGTTCACGGCTCCAGACCCGGCCGGGCTTTTCCATGAACGTGCTCAGCAAGCCGAACTCTGTCGGGCCGAGTTTCAACTCGACTTGCCCGCGCGTGACTTTATGGCTTTCTGAATCAAGCACGATGTCGTCAAATTCCAGCCGCTGACCCACAGTTGATGGTCGCACACGCCGTAACTGACTGCGCACCCGCGCCATCAACTCGATCACGGAATACGGTTTAACGACATAATCATCCGCGCCAGTTTCAAGGCCGCGCACTTTATCGACTTCCTCGGCACGTGCGGACAACATGATCACAGGGATCGACCGGGTTTCGGATTTCATCTTGAGACGGCGGCAGACTTCAATACCCGACACATGTGGCATCATCCAGTCCAGCACGATGATGTCGGGCGCATCCTCATTTATCAGCAACAACGCTTCTTCACCGTTTTGCGCACGGGTGACGGAAAACCCTTCGGCTTCAAGGTTGTATGCCAGAATTTCGCGTTGCGCTGGTTCATCTTCGACGACGAGAACACGGGGCTGATCGGCAGACATCTAACGTTTCCCCTTAGGACAGGACGGAGGTTTTATCGCCCTTGTCGCGGGCTTCGTCTGGGATCGTGCCAGTCACGAGATAGATGACCTGTTCGGCGATAGACGTGACGTGGTCGCCCATGCGTTCAATGTTCTTGGCGATAAAATGCAAGTGCATGCAGGCTGTGATATTGCGAGGATCTTCCATCATGAAGGTCAGGAATTCACGGAACAGCGCGTTGTACATCTGGTCGATTTCGATGTCGCGGTCGATCACATCCTGTGCCAGTTCTGCATCCCGCGCCACATAGGCATCAAGTGCGTCCTTGAGCATGCGTTCGACCTCTTTGGCCATACGGCGCAAGGCACCAGCGCTGTCGTTTACGGGTGCCATCTGGGACAGAACGCTGGTGCGCTTGGCGAGGTTTTTTGCATAATCTCCAATACGTTCCAGGTTGGCGCTCACCTTGATGACGGACAGAACGACGCGCAAATCGACAGCGATTGGTGCGCGCAATGCGATGACGCGCGCCGCCTCTTCGTTGATCAACTCTTCAAGCGCGTCGATGGCCTTGTCCGCTTTGCGCACGGCTTCGGCGCGTTCTTCGTCGCGCGTTTCCAGACTGATTGCCGCTTCAAGGATGGCGTTTTCGACCAGCCCGCCCATTTTCATGATCTGTGCCTGAACCGCTTCCAGGTCACGGTCAAAGGCCGATGCGATGTGTTGGTCTTGCATGACGTACTCCTTAGCCGATCCGGCCAGTGATATAACTTTCGGTGCGCGGATCGACGGGATTGGTGAAAATCGTCCCGGTTTCCCCATATTCCACAAGGTTTCCAAGGTGGAAGAACGCAGTTTTCTGGCTGACCCGTGCGGCCTGCTGCATCGAGTGTGTGACGATCACGACCGAATAGTTGGTGCGCAATTCATCGATTAGTTCCTCAACCTGTGCGGTTGCAATCGGGTCAAGCGCTGAACAGGGTTCGTCCATCAACAGCACTTCGGGTTCGGTCGCAACGGCGCGCGCGATGCACAGACGTTGCTGTTGACCACCCGAAAGGCCCGTGCCGGGCGATTGCAAGCGGTCCTTGACCTCGTCCCAAATTGCCCCGCGGCGCAATGATTTTTCAACGATATCATCTAGATCCGCTTTGTTCTTGGCCAAACCATGGATGCGCGGACCGTAGGCCACATTGTCGTAAATAGACTTTGGAAACGGATTGGGTTTTTGAAACACCATTCCGACCTTGGCGCGCAGTTGCACGGGATCGACCTTGGGATCGTATATGTCGTAAGCGTCGATCAGGATATCACCGGTGACGCGACACACGTCAATTGTGTCGTTCATCCTGTTGATACACCGCAGGAAAGTTGACTTTCCGCAGCCTGATGGGCCGATGAATGCGGTCACCGTCTTGTCTTCGATTTCAACGCTGACGTCCTTGATGGCGTGCGTGGTACCGTAATAGACCTGTACGTTCTTGGCGGCGATCTTGACCTTTTTGGTTTCCACGTCTCTCTCCACAATTCTCATATCATTCATAGTCTTGCCCCCTACCAGCGTCGTTCAAAGCGGCGGCGCAAAACCACGGCGATGGCGTTCATTGTGATAAGGAATAGCAGCAAGATGATGATGCCGCCCCACGCTTTTTCGTAAAACCCCGGATCAGCGCGGCTGGCCCATGTATAAATCTGTGCCGGCATCGCCGAGTTGGCATCGGTGAACCCCGATACGAACCCTTCGGGATATTCGCGCGCCACAAAGCCGACCATGCCGATCAGCAACAAGGGTGCGGTTTCACCCAAGGCCTGCGCCAGTCCGATGATCGTACCTGTCAGAATGCCAGGCATCGCGAGAGGCAGCACGTGGTGGAACACCGATTGCATCTTGGATGCCCCTACCCCCAATGCCGCGTCGCGGATCGATGGTGGCACCGCCGCAAGGGACGCACGTGTCGAGATAATGATTGTCGGCAGTGTCATCAGCGTCAACACAAGGCCACCGACCAGAGGAGCCGATTGCGGCATACCTGCGAATTGGATGAACACGGCCAGCCCAAGGATACCGAACACGATGGATGGCACGGCGGCAAGGTTTGAAATGTTCACTTCGATCAAGTCAGTCCAGCGATTTTTGGGTGCGAATTCTTCGAGATAGATCGAGGCAGCAACACCAATCGGCAGCGACAAAAACAGCACGACCAGCATCATAAAGAACGACCCGATCACCGACGCACCCAGACCTGCGCCGCCGGGGTTGTCCACGCCAGAGTCTGTCCCGGTGATGAAGTTCCAATTGAACGCCCCGTGGATAATGCCCGCGTCATGCAGCGCGTCCACCAGATCCAAGTCAGCTGCCATCAGAAACCGGCTGTCTACGATCGTGTCGCGCGTCACGCGCCCGTTGAAATACCCATCCACCCGCGACGAAGCCGCCAGTTCAAACGAGACGGGCGTGCCGATGCGGTCAGGGTTTTCGAGGAAAAAGCGACGAATGGTGCCACCCGGCTTGCCCACGATGCGTTCGATGGATTTGCTGTCAAACGCCACCTCAAGTCCGCTGGCTTCAAGTTGGTCCTGCAGTGCGGCGACAAAGATGTTCTGGTATTCACCCGTCTTCATCATCTTGCTTTCAGCGGTGTCAAATTGTTCCGATGTCAGAACGAATTCGATATTCAGCACTGTCTGCGTAAACGCGGGCAGGCCAGAACGCAGAATTGAAGTGAACAGGAACACCAGAAACAACAGGCCCACACCTATGGCTGCCATGCCATAAAGACGGAACCGTTTTTCAGCGGCGTTGCGTTTGCGGGTGCGTGCATCGATTGTAGCCAGCCCAGATTTTGGGGCCGCGCTGTCGGGGCTCATGCTTGCGTCGGTCATTAGTCGTACTGCTCCCGGTATTTGCGCACGATATATAGGGCAAAGATGTTCAGCCCCAGCGTCAGAACAAAGAGGGTCATGCCAAGGGCAAAGGCCACCAGCGCCTCGGGCGAGGCGAAATCGGCATCGCCGGTCAACTGGCTGACAATCTTGGCTGTGATGGTCGTCATGGCGTCAAACGGGTTCATCGACAGGCGGGCCGCGGCCCCTGCCCCCAGAACCACGATCATCGTCTCGCCAATGGCGCGGCTGGCGGCCAGCAGGATCGCGCCCACAATACCCGGCAAAGCGGCGGGCAAGATCACTTGGCGAATGGTTTCGGATTGCGTCGCGCCCAGACCATATGATCCGTCCCGCAAAGATTGAGGCACCGCATTGATAATGTCATCCGACAGGGATGACACGAACGGGATCAGCATGATGCCCATAACAAGCCCGGCTGTGATCACGGCAGTGCCACCCTGCATCCAGCCCAGTGTGTCCTTGCCGAACATGGATACCAGCAATGGACCGACAGTGAGGAGTGCAAACAGACCATAAACGATCGTCGGAATACCGGCCAGAATTTCGATCAGCGGCTTGGCGATGCCCCGCACGCGCGGTCCGGCATATTCCGACAGATAAATCGCGGAAAACAGACCGATGGGAACCGCCACCAACAATGCGATGAACGAAATATAAAACGTGCCCCACAACAAGGGCAGCACCCCAAGGTCCGACGCCCCGCCGCGCCCCGAAAAACTAGGTGCCCAGTTGGTTCCAAAAAAGAAATCGCGCGCCGGGTATAGCTTGAAGAACTCGATGGTATTAAACAGAAGCGCAAACAAGATGCCGATGGTCGTCAGAATGGCAATGGAGGCGGCAAAAATCAGCAGCGCCAGTATCCCGCGCTCGACTGTATTGCGTGCTCTGAAATCTGCGTGCGACTTGGAATACCCATAGGCGGCCCCACCCAGCGCGATCAGCACAACCAACGAAGACATCAAGTTGGTCGCCGTGCTGTTGAGTACGCGGTAAAGCTGCGCGCCGCTCAACACGTCCGCACTAACGCCAGACCCAAGGGCCACGCCCACACCGCCCAGCACATCGCGCACATCTGTTGTATCGGTATCAAGCGCTGCAGCTTGCGTGCGCGTCATGGCACCCTGACGCACAGCTTCGTCAAGACCGTCGGCCACGCGGCGGATATCGCTCATCACGAGGCCAATGGAACTGCCTTCGGCCACGACTGTGTCTGGCAGTGATGCCAACACGCGCGCATTTACAAAAAACGGTTGCGCCAGCATCCAGACTAGCAGGACAGCCGTTGCGGGTACAACGGCCCACATCGCGGCATGCGCACCATAATAGCTTGGAAGGGAATGCAGGTTTCGCCTGTCGCCACTTGCGCTGTTCAGCGCCCGTTTGCGCCCCAGAACATAGCCAGCCGCAGCAATTGCTAAAATGATCAAAACGAGCCAGGAAAAAGGCATGTCGGCTCCAGTCGTCGCGGTTTGTGGCAGTTGCCCCAGCAGCGGAGCGGTGTTTGCGTTTGGGGATGGCGTATGCCGCCACCCCCTAGTGTCTTACGCGCAGCAGATCAATTGCCGCCGAGTGTTGTTTCAGAGCTCACGGCAGCTTGGGTCGCTGCCAGTTCTGGGTCTGCAACCAGACCATAGGCCGACAGTGGACCATCGGGGCCTGCAACCTCATCGGCGACAAAGAACGATGCGAATTCTTTCAGGCCGGGGATCACGCCGATGTGCGCTTTCTTCATGTAGAAGAACAAGGGGCGCGACACAGGGTATTCACCAGTCGAGATCGTCTCGGTCGAGGGGGCAACGCCGCCCATGGTCGCGACCTTGAGCTTGTCTGTGTTGTTTTCGTAGAACGCGAGGCCAAAGATGCCGATGCCGTTCGGGTTGGCGTCGATGCGGGCCAGCGTCTCTGTATAGTCGCCGTCGATATCGATCGATGCGCCGTCTTGGCGTACGTCGATGCACGCGTCTTCGGCGTCATCTTCGGACATGCCGCTGGCCATCATTGCTTCCATTGCGCCGGTGGCTTCGCAACCTTCCAGCAGGACCTTGTCTTCGAACACTTCGCGTGTGCCGTGCTTGGTGCCGGGGATGAACGCGACGATGTCGGCCGCAGGCAGATCAGCGTTGAAATCCGACCACTGGGTGTGTGGGTTGTCGACGATTGCGCCGTCAACCAGCACCTTGGAGCCCAATGCATTGAAGATGTCTGCAGGCTGGAACGCCATATAGGCTGGGCCGTTGATCTGGCTGGCGAACACGATGCCATCATAGCCGATGCGCACTTCGATGATGTCTGTCACACTGGCTTCGGCGCAAGCTGTGATCTCGCGGTCGCGGATTTGGCGCGATGCGTTTGCGATGTCGATGGTGTTTTCGCCAACACCTTCACAGAACCGTTTCAGACCCGAAGACGACCCACCCGATTCCACAACCGGCGTCGGGAAATCAAAGTTTTCGCCAAACGCTTCGGCGACGATAGAAGCATAGGGCAGAACAGTGGACGACCCCGCTATTTGAACCTGATCGCGCGCCGCAGCGGCAGTGGCAGCAACGGCCGAAATGGCCAGCGCGGATGTGGTGAGTTTCACAAAGGACATGAATGTCTCCTGTTTGAGTATCAAAGGCGATCCCCCCATGGGAACCTTGCTGCTCGTTTACGGGCACTGCACAATGCTTTTGTGACACTTTCGTAACAGTTTTATGACAGCCGGATTTTTAGTCGAAATGCCGTCAAAATACGTGCTGGATCGGCAGGATAACGGTGAACGTCGCCCCTGCCCCTAGATCACTTTCAACCCGCAACCGGCCCCGGTGGCGATTGATGATATGTTTAACGATGGCAAGGCCCAGACCCGTACCGCCAAGCGCGCGGCTGCGATGATCGTCGGCACGATAAAACCGTTCGGTCAGGCGCGGCAGGTGCAACGGGTCAATGCCGGGACCATAGTCGATGATCTGTACGCGCGCCCCTGCGGCGCGCAACACCGGCTCGCGTGGGCTGACCGTCAGTCGGACAGTCACGCGCCCGCCAGATCCGCCATATTTGATCGCGTTTTCGATCAGGTTCGTGAACACTTGTTTTAATTGATCCGCATCGCCGTTCATCCGAACGGGCTGTTCCGGAACGTCCAACTCGAACGCGACGCCCGCCTCGCCAGCCAGTTGGCGCAAGGTCCGCAGGGTTGAATCGATCACGTCGTTCAACACCACAGTTTCAGTCGGGCGCACCCGTTCGTCCCCTTCGACCCGGTTCAGCGACATCAGATCGCCGACCAAACGATTCATCCGCTCTGCCTCGTCTTGCATGATGTCAAGAAACCTTGCGGCGGCGACTGCGTCGTTGCGCGCGGGTCCGCGCAGCGTTTCGATGAATCCCATCAAAGCGGTCAAAGGGGTGCGTAACTCGTGACTCACATTGGCGACGAAATCGCGGCGCATTTGTCCGGCCTGTTCGACGTGGGTGATATCCTCGAACACCAGCATCACCGCCCCTGCCCCTGCATGGCCCACACCGCGCATTGCGCGGCAACTGACCTGAAATGTCGTATCCTGTGCCCCATCGTTGCCAAGGTATCGCGTGGTGCGCGGCCTGCCGTCGCCCAGCGTCGCCTCGATCGCGTCCAGCATCGCGGGCTGGCGCAAAATAGTGACGTAGTTGCGCCCAAGTGCCTGCTGCCCGATCAGCGTCAACGCCTCGGCGTTGGCGGCCATGATACGTTCAGTGCCATCAATGGCCAGCGCAGGAAGCGGGATCGCAGACAGTAGCCCGTCAAGGATATCGTCGCTCATGCGTCTCGCCTTCAGGCCATCGCGGCCTGTACCGCGGCCGTGAACACATCACACAGCGCATCCGGGTCCTCAAGGCCGACAGAGACCCGAAAGAACCCTTCGGACATGCCCAGTTCCGCCCGTTTTTCCGCAGTCAGTGCGCGGTGCGAGGACGAGGCAGGGTGCGAAATCGTGGTGCCCACATCCCCCAGCGTCGGCGCAAAGCTAAGACCCTCGGCCCCGCGCGCCAACGCGTTGGCCGCAGCCCGGTCGCCATCGATCTCAAAGCTGACCATGTTGCAGTACTTGCCCTTGAGCAACGCTGTGGCGCGGTGATGGTCCGGGTGATCGTGGCGTGCGGGATAAATCACGCGTTTGACCCCCGGCAATGTCCCAAGGTGTTCGGCCAGCCGCATGGCGGTGGCTTGGGCGCGATCAAAGCGGAGCTCGAAAGACAACATACCCCGTTCCGCCAACCAGCAATCAAACGGGCTGGGCGACATGCCAGCCGTCACTGCGAACACGCGCAATCGGTCGTTCAACGCCTTGTCTGCGGCCGCGACATAGCCAAGCATGACATCAGAATGCCCCGCCAACAATTTCGTGACCGAATGGAGGACGATATCCGCCCCATAATCGAACGCCTTGAACGCGCGCGGCGTGGTAAACGTGTTGTCCACCACCAGCAGAACCCCGGTTTCGCGAGCCAAGGCCGAGAGACCCAGAATGTCTGCGACAGCCAGTGTGGGGTTTGACACAACTTCGACCAGGATCATGCGGGTTTCGGGGCGGATCGCGGCGCGCACTGCGTCCACGTCTCCGGGATCGACCATCGAGGTGGCAATGCCCAGACGTGGCAAGTCTTCGGACATCATGCGCAAGGACCGACCATAAAGCTGGTTGCCCCCGATGACGTGATCGCCCGCCTTGGTCAGACCCAGCAGAACAGCCGATACCGCCGCCATGCCCGAGGAAACCACAACGCCCATGTGCGGGGCACCTTCCATCGCGTCGATTGTGCGCGCGACGACGTCGGCATTCGGATGCCCCTCGCGGCTGTAGGTGTAGCCATGCAGCGCACCCTCGTATTGGGCATCCAGCATATCCGGTGTGTCAGAGGCATAGACAACCGATGGGCTGAGGGGCGTGGCCACCGGGCGGGACGCGCTTTCGGGCAACGGCACGGGGCGCATGATGGAACCGCGGTCGTTTTTCATGGCTTTACCTTTGTCATTGTGTCCCGAAAGCGGCGCATGTTTTCTTGGTAATGCAATGCGGATGCGCGCAAACCCTGAATGGCGGCGGCGTCCAATTCACGCACCACCTTGCCCGGCATGCCCATTACAAGCGATCCATCCGGGATTTCCTTGCCTTCGGTGATGAGGGCCCCGGCCCCGATCAGGCAATTCTTGCCAATCCGCGCACCGTTCAAAACGGTCGCACCCATGCCGATCAATGTGTTTTCCCCGATGGTGCAACCATGCAGCATGACCTTGTGTCCGATGGTGCAGCCCGCACCGATCGTCAGGGGATACCCGGCATCAACATGCATAACGCAGTTTTCCTGCACATTACTGCCTTGACCAACGCGAATTTCCTCGTGATCTGCACGGATTGTACAGCCAAACCAAGCGCTTGCGGCCTGTTCTAAAACTACTTTTCCGATCAGGTTTGCATCCGGTGCAACCCATGTGTCGGCATGAATGTCAGGCGTGAAATCGCCAAGGGCATAGATCGTCATTTCAATTCCTCGAACTGGGTCTGCAAGGCGCGGACATGGTCGGTCAGGCCGGGTTGCTGCAAACGGCGCAGGCGCGTCGCCTCGATGATGGTTTTCAACTTGGCTTCTGTCATATCCAGATCGTCATTGACCAGAACATAGTCATAACCGCCCCAATGGCTGATCTCGTCCCAGCTTTTGAGCATCCGCTTCGCAATTGTCTCGGCATCGTCTTGGGCGCGGGTTTCAAGGCGGCGTCGCAATTCGGCGATGGATGGGGGCAGGATAAATATCGACAGCGTATGCTGACCCAGTGCCGAGTTGGTAATTTGCTGCGCGCCCTGCCAGTCAATATCAAACAGCACGTCTTTGCCACTGTCGATCGCAGTCTGCACCGGCCCCTTGGGCGATCCGTAGAAGTTGCCAAAGACGTGGGCGTGTTCCAGCATTTCGTCGTCATTCACCTGCCGTTTGAATTCGGCCTCGGAAATGAAGTGATAGTGTTCGCCGTCCACCTCGCCGCTCCGCGGATTGCGGGTGGTGGCCGATACGGAAAAAGACAAGTCACGATCCCAGGCCCGCAGGCGTCCGGCCAGCGTGCTTTTGCCCGCGCCCGAAGGCGAGGACAGGATAATGAGCAGCCCACGGCGTTTGGTCAGTTTAGTCGTCATGGGTCATTCCACATTCTGAACTTGTTCACGCATCTGGTCGATCAGCGCCTTGAGGTCGAGGCCCACGCGCGTCAGATCGGCGTTTTGCGCCTTGGAACACAGGGTGTTGGCCTCTCGGTTGAATTCTTGCATCAGAAAATCCAGCTTGCGCCCGATTGCGGCCCGCTCTGTCAACAGGGTGCGCGCGGCATCGACGTGGGCGCGCAGCCGGTCGATTTCTTCTGTCACGTCTGCCTTTACGGCCAACAAGGCAAGTTCTTGGGCCACGCGGTCCGGGTCTGCACCATCGGTGTTGTCCAGCACGCGCGCCAAGTTGGTTTTGAGGGTGACAGCCACCTCGGCCTTGCGCGCTTCGGCGAGGCCCGCGGCCTGCGTAGTCAATTCGGCCACCTCGTCCAGTTGCGCGGTTAGCACATCCAGCAATGCGGCCCCTTCGGCTTTGCGCATATCATCAAAAGCGGCAAGCAGGCTGGGCAGTTCCGCTATCAGGGCTGCACGCAACGGGGCAGGATCGTCCTGGCTGACGCCTTGTTCCAAGACGCCACGCATCATGGCGACGTCGCTGGCACGCGAGGGCGCGAGTGATAGCCCTTGATCCATTGCCTCGGCTTCGATGGCCAACAAGGATTGCACCGTCGCCTTCATCTGGGTGGTGTTCAGCGTGACTGCCGCCACTGCATCGTCACGTGAAACCCGCAGCGACAGGGTTATATTGCCGCGCTGCGCGCGTGCCAGCACGAGTGGCTTTATCGCTACCTCTAGCCCATCAATCCAGTCAGGCACCCGCATCCGCAGATCAAGGCCCTTACCGTTGACAGAACGGATATCCCAAGACCAGCGAAACGGATCCATAGCGCCCGTTGCCGCAGCAAAGCCTGTCATCGAGCGCACGTCACGCTCCTTTGGATCTGATAGCGCGTCACGCGCATTTGTATTTTTGGTCATGCAACCGCGTTTAGGGGGTCGGCAACACTCAGGCAAGCCAAAGCCTGCGGGCACGCTGCACCTGCACCGTTAACCAGTTGATAAGATTTGAGCACTCAAACCGCGCCAATTTGATACGTATTGCCCTCAACGCGCATGCCAAAGGCCGCGTATTCAACTTAACCAAAGCGAAAAGACTGAGATGATGGACAAATTAAAAAACAGCCTGCACAATGTATGAGTAATGACAGAATTTCGCGCAGAGGTTGGATTTTCCGCACTTTCCCAGGTCGAAGCCTATTGGGAGGCTTTGCGTGGCACCCGTCTCGTGCCCAAGCGATCCGACATTGACCCACGCGGAATTGAGTCCGCGCTTGAATATACATTTGTAGTGGAACGCATTGCGCCGGGCATGGCCCGCATCCGCATTGCGGGCAGTCATCTGAGCGATTTGATGGGTATGGAAGTGCGCGGTATGCCGCTGACATCGTTGATCGCGCCGTCGGGTCGTCGTCAGGTTAACGATCTGATTGAGGATGTGTGCCAGCGCCCAGCACTGTGCGAAATGCGCCTGAACGCCGATACGACCATCACCAAATCACATCTGGACGCCCGTATGCTTTTGTTGCCTATGAAAAGCGATTTGGGCGATATCAGCCGAATTCTGGGGTGTTTTGTTGCACGGGGCGATATCGGGGTCGCACCGCGCCGCTTTGATGTCATCGGTGCCAAGATACGTCCGCTGACTGCATCGTCGATGGCACCGACGCCCCCCATGCAGGACGAGACAGGGCATGAAACGCCTGCCCGCGCAGATGGGTTTGCAGAGCCTGTAAGCCCGTTTCAAACCCGGACACCCCGCCGGGACGTGCCGTATCTTCGGGTGGTCAAATCGGACGATTGAGGCGTCAGTACAGGTTAATAAAAAAGGCGCGCGCCCCGGTATCGGGACGCGCGCCTTTTTTCTTCAAGGATTGTGACCTTAACCAGCGGCGCGGGCGCCGTTGCGGGCGCTGCGCAAGCTTGACAGCTCTTCCGCAACAAGGAACGCCAGTTCCAGCGATTGCGAGGCATTCAGACGTGGGTCGCAAGCGGTGTGATAGCGATCGCTCAGATCCTCATCAGTGACAGCGCGAACACCGCCTGTGCATTCGGTCACGTCTTGGCCCGTCATCTCGAAATGCACGCCGCCAGGGATCGTGCCCTCGGCCGTGTGAACGGCAAAGAATTCGCGAACTTCCCGCAGCACCGAGTCAAAGGGGCGCGTTTTATAGCCTGTGGACGATTTGATCGTGTTGCCGTGCATCGCGTCGCACACCCACGTGACGTTGGCCCCTTCCTCGCGGACGGTTTTGATCAAGCGTGGCAGGTGGTCGCCCACCGCGCCCGCGCCAAAGCGCGCGATCAAAGTCAAACGGCCCGCTTCGTTTTCCGGGTTCAGTTTGGCCATCAACGCCTTGAGGTCTTCGCTGGTCATTGAGGGACCGCATTTCATACCGATAGGGTTCTGAACGCCGCTGGCAAATTCGACATGCGCACCATCGGGCTGACGGGTGCGGTCGCCGATCCAGATCATGTGACCAGAGCCTGCCAGCCATTTGCCTGTGGTGGAATCCACGCGCGTCAGCGCCTCTTCGTATTCCAGCAAGAGCGACTCGTGGCTGGTGTAGAATTCAACGGTGGAAAACTCGTGCGTGGTTTCCGCGTCGATCCCGGCCGCGGCCATGAAATCGATGGTGTCCTGAATGCGGTTGGCAATCTCAAGGTATTTCTCGGCCTCGGCCCCTTCGGCAAAGCCAAGCGTCCAGGAATGCACGCGATGCATGTCGGCAAAACCACCTGTCGAAAACGCGCGCAACAGGTTCAATGTGGCTGCGGCCTGCGTGTAGGCCTGCAACATGCGCGCCGGGTCGGGAATGCGCGATTCAGGTGTGAACGCCAGCTCGTTGATGATGTCGCCACGGTAGCTGGGCAATTCCACACCGTTGACCGTCTCGGTCGGTGCCGAACGCGGCTTGGCAAATTGACCCGCCATGCGGCCCAGCTTGATCACCGGCACTTTGGCCCCGTACGTCAGCACCATCGCCATCTGCAACATCACTTTGAATGTGTCGCGGATGCTGTCGGCACTGAACTGATCAAAGGCCTCGGCGCAATCGCCGCCCTGCAACAAGAATGCATTCCCGCGCGACGCATCGGCAAGGTGCTTTTTCAGCGTGCGCGCTTCGCCTGCAAAAACGAGCGGCGGATATTTCGAAAGCTGCGCCTCGACTGCGTTCAGTGCCGCAGTGTCGGTATAATCGGGCATCTGTATCCGGGGCTTGGCGCGCCAGTCAGATTTTGTCCAATTGCTCATCGTCTCTCTCCGCAAAAAATGTTGGCGTTAACGCCATAGGGCTCCTCTATACAAAAGCGACCCCGGAGTGACCATATCACAAATGCGACCTCTTGACGTGGCGTTTGGCCCATGCTCAAGGTGCGCGTCACTCACAAAGCGGGGGGTGTGTCACAGTATCCCTCGCCAGCTTAGGATCACGTCGCGATGTCGATCACGCGCCACGCCACACGGACCCAACAAGCGGGTGAAAAACCCAAGCGTTATGTGTTTGTATTGCTCAACAATTTCACGCTGTTATGCTTTGCCGCTGCACTGGAAAGCCTGCGCATTGCCAACCGGATGGCGGAACGCGAGATCTATAGCTGGCGCATTATCGGTGAAGGTGGGGATGTTGCGTATTGTTCGGCGGGCACCGGGTTCAAATTGGACGGTGATCTGGACGAGGTGAACCGCGAAGACACAATTATGCTGTGTGGCGGCATTGATGTTCAGGCCGCGACAAGTAAAAAACTGCTGGGGTGGTTGCGCCGCGAAGCCCGCAAGGGACCGCCTGTTGCGGGATTGTGCACGGCTGCGTTCACCTTGGCCAAGGCGGGCCTGCTGGATGGAAAGCGCGCGACGATCCACTGGGAAAACCAAGACAGTTTTGCCGAAGAGTTTCCCGACGTTGAGCTGACCAAGTCGGTCTTTGTCGTGGACGACAAACGCCTGACCACGGCGGGCGGCACCTCGTCCATCGACCTGATGCTGCAGTTGATTGCCGACGATAACGACGAACAACTGGCCAATGCGGTTGCGGATCAGCTGATCTATTCGTCTATCCGCACCGATCAGGACACGCAGCGTCTGTCTGTGCCCACCCGCATCGGTGTGCGCCATCCCAAGTTGAGCCAGGTCATTCAGATCATGGAACAAAACATCGAAGAGCCGATCAGCCCTTCGATCCTGGCCAAGGATGTGGGCATGTCCACCCGCCAGCTGGAACGCCTGTTTCGCCGGTATCTGAACCGCAGCCCCAAGCGGTACTACATGGAATTGCGCCTGCAAAAGGCGCGCAATCTGCTGATGCAGACGGATATGAGCGTGATCAATGTCGCACTGGCCTGCGGCTTTGCCAGCCCATCGCATTTTTCGAAATGCTACCGCGCCCATTATGACACGACGCCCTACCGCGAACGTGGCACCCATGCGGCGCGTCTTTCGATCTAGGTGCCCTGCCCCGGTTTGGCCCTTGAGGGTGCCCCAAAGATGGGGTCATTCTGCTGATAAATACAGCCGATGTGTTTGAATGGATCCGGCAACACAACCTATTGGCGAACGCAGCAGAGGCGCGCACACGGAATGGCGGTGCCAATACGCCTGCCCCATCTGATCGATGTGTAATGTCGCCGCTGCGATCCCTTGGCCAGCCGGTCTGCCGTTAAGCGTCGCTGTCTGCGCGGAACCCCGTAGCCACAACGAATTTTTCCGAACTGTCCGCGCGTGATGCTGGTGGTTTGACATTGGCCACTTTGGTAAACCGCTGCTTGAGCAGTTTTTGCAAGCTGCCTTCGGCACCGCCTGCAAGGGTTTTGGCGACAAATGTGCCGCCGTCTTCCAATACATCAAATGCAAAATAGGCTGCCGCCTCGCACAGCGCGATAATGCGCAGGTGGTCGGTTTGTTTGTGACCCGAGGACGAGGCCGCCATATCCGACAGCACAACATCCGCCTTGCCACCCAGCAATTCCTTGACCTTCAGATCTGCGTCGTCTTCCATGAAATCCAGTTGATGCAGCTCGCATCCAGCGATCGGTTCCATTTCCTGCAAATCAATCCCAAGGATCGTACCAACGGATTTGCCGGATCGCTCTCCTAGAACGTTGCAGCGTTTGACCGCCACCTGACACCAGCCACCCGGGGCAGCACCCAGATCAACGATGCGCGCACCGGGCACCAGAAAGCGGAATTTGTCGTCCAGTTCCAGAATTTTGTATGCCGCGCGGCCGCGATAGCCTTCGGCTTGGGCGCGCTTGACGTATGGGTCATTCAGCTGACGCTGCAACCAACGGGTCGACGACAGCTTGCGGCCGCGCGCACTTTTGACCTTGATCTTCAGGTCACGCTGGCCGCGCCCGGATGTGTTTTTGCCTGTTGGGGTCTTGGCCACGTCACTCACCTTGTTGCTGAAAGACTGCGATAGCGCGCCTGCGCGTCAGCATCAAGGTAGGTGCTGTGTGCCCGATTTGCGAACCCGTGCTTGATCCGCTTCAAACCGATTGATCGTCCAGCACGCCATCTGCACTCATTTGCGCATAAAGAAGGCCCTCGCGCAGGCCCCGATCCGCAACCGACAGGCGATCTGTCGGCCAGCACCGCATCAAAGCCTGCAAGATTGCAGCACCTGACATGATCAATGCATGCCTGTCCGAGCCGATCCGCGGATCCGCGCGCCGCCCGCCCGGACCCATATGCAAATAGGACCGGATGACCGTATCGATCTGCTGGGACGACATGCGCAAACCGTCTACTTTGGTCCGGTCATAGCGTTTTAGCCCCAAATGCGAGGCCGCAACCGTGGTCACGGTCCCTGACGTCCCGACGATCTGAAACCGTTCGGTCGGTTCCGTCGCATGGTAGGGGGCAAAATCAGCGAGGTTTTCCTCGAAAAACCAGCTCATCAGTGCGAACCGGGCCGCGTCATCTTCGACATCGTTGAACTGTTCGCGCAGTGTCGCCACACCCAGCGGCACACTGATCCAGTCCACCACGCGGGCTTCGGGAATGTCGCTCACGGCCTGAATGAACCCGGAATGCAGACGCATGATGGCTTGTGGTCGATCTTTCTTGGCCACCTTTGACAGATCGATCCACACCAGTTCAGTCGATCCGCCGCCGATGTCCACGACCAGCAGGTTTTCCGTCTTTGGGCTGACCAGCGGCGCGCAAGAGATCACGGCCAGCCGCGCCTCTTCTTCGGGTTCGATGATGTCCAGACGCAAGCCAGTTTCGCGGTGCACGCGTTCGATGAAGTCCCGCGCGTTGACAGCGCGCCTGCAGGCTTCGGTCGCCACCAATCGCATGCGGCGTACTTTATGGCGCTTGAGTTTTTGCTGGCAGATACGCAGCGCTTGTACCGTGCGCGTCATTGACCCACGCGACAGCTTTCCAGAGCGTTCAAGCCCAAGCCCCAATTGCACAGATTTCGAAAAGCTGTCGACAACATGAAACCCCGCGCCTCGCGGCTCGGCGATTAACATACGACAGCTGTTCGTGCCCAGATCCAGCGCAGCATAAAGCTCGGGCGATCCGGGGGCACGCGGCACGGGTTGGCCCCCGACGTAGGGGTCCGTTTTGTCTGTCGCGCCCGCACCTTCTGGACGCTTTGGCGCCATATTTCGCGCCTTTCATATCGAGTTGAGATGACGTTATGTGCTGCGACGCTTTCGCGCAAGTGGCTTGCGGGCGCTGTTGTCATGAATGGTCGGAAGGTCGGTCGAATGGTGATCGCAAGACCTTCTTTTGAGGGCACGAGCCTGAGCCCTGCGCGTGGATCGAATATGGTTATGAATTATTCGACCGATACGGCCCTACCCGTTTTGGTTTAAGTCAGGCTGTGAGCCGTGGCTTGATCGTCGGCAAGTCGCAACAGCCGCCGCATTTGTCGAAAACAAGCCGCGCCACTGCCGTTGGGTGCCGTATCCAAGAGCAACTAAACCGGAGGAATCATATGCCTGACGTCACAATCGTATACTGGCGCGACATTCCCGCCCAAGTGATCGTGGGCAAAGGGCGTCGTGGATCAAAACGCCAGCTTGCCGAACGGTTCGAGCAGGCGATTGATCGCGCCGCCATGAAGGTAAACGCAAAAGACTCTGACGCCTATTTGGCTGAATGGCGCAAGGCGGCACCTTATGCAGTCGAGGGCGAGCCGGGCGATGTGGCCGAAGCCGAAGCTGTCCGCCTCGAGACCGAATATGACAGTGTTCGCATCAAGGCGTTGATTGACAATGAAGGTTGGGCCGAAGGCACACGATAGCACGTCTGGCCGAAGGCTTACGATAGCACGTCTCGCCGAAGGCACATCACAAGAGCTCAGCCAAAGGCCACCATAGACCGAATGTCAGACGCTGCACAGATACATAGGGCCACGGGCCTACCACGACGGATCGGGCCAACGCCCGTAAACAGGGAGACGCCGAAATGGCACTGTTGAACTTCAAAAAAGATGACGGCCCCGTCGCAGGCACGCTCAGCCCTGAGGTGGAGGCTTTTCTTCAGGGTTATTCCATCGAGGTAATGCCGCGCACCGCCGAAAAAGTTGAGGATTTTCGCGCCATCCTGCCCGCAGGCACCCGCGTTTATATCGCCCACATTGAGGGCACCCCGATCGAGGACATGGTTGCGACAGCCAAGCGTCTGAACGCCGATGGATTTCCCGTGATGCCCCACTTTCCGGCGCGCATCATCAAGGACACAGCAACCCTGACGGATTGGATTGCCCGCTATCAAGGAGAGGCAAACGTCAATCAGGCCCTGCTGCTCGCAGGCGGCGTTGACAAACCTTATGGTGATTTTCACAGCTCGATGCAGCTTCTTGAGACGGGTGCCTTTGACAAGGCCGGGTTCAAACATCTTCATGTTGCAGGCCACCCCGAAGGAAACAAAGACATTGATCCCCGTGGCGGCATGAAAAATGTGGATGATGCCCTGCGCTGGAAACAGGATTTTTCCACCCGGACGGACGCCAGTATGGCGATTGCCACTCAATTCGCCTTTGAGGCGGGGCCAATCATCACATGGGCCAATTCCCTCAAAGAGGCGGGCATCGATCTACCGATCCACATCGGCATCGCGGGCCCGGCCAAGTTGCAGACCATGATCAAGTTCGCCATCGCTTGCGGTGTCGGCGCATCCCTGCGAGTGTTGCAACGCCGCGCCAAGGACGTCACCAAGCTGCTGACCCCCTTCGAGCCGACGGAAGTGATTTCCCAACTGGCCGCCCACAAGGCCGCCAATTCAGACTTCAACATCACCCAAGTGCATTTTTTCCCGCTCGGCGGTATCAAAACCAATGCCAATTGGGCCATTCAAAACGGGGGCAGCGCAGCTGTCCCAGCCAACGCCCAAAGGACCTGACCCCGTATGGTACGCACAATTGTCGAATCCAAAACCAAGACCGCCATTATCGGCTTTGACCAGCCGTTCTGTGTGATCGGTGAACGCATCAACCCCACCGGTCGCAAGATCCTGAACGAAGAGTTGGAGCGCGGCGATTTTTCCCGCGTCGAAGCGGACGCAATTGCCCAAGTCGCGGCAGGTGCCACGATGCTCGACATCAATTCGGGCGCTGTGTTTTCCGGCAAAATGGCCGAAGATCCGCGTTATGCCGACAACAACTTCGTCGAGCCGATGCTGATGAAGGAACTGGTTGAACGTGTTCAGGCCATTGTTGACGTCCCGCTGTGTATCGACAGTTCGGTTCCCGGCGCGCTTGAAAACGGGCTGGCCGCTGCCGAAGGGCGCCCGCTGTTGAATTCCGTCACCGGCGAAGAAGATCGCCTGGAACTCGTTCTGCCATTGGTCAAGAAATACAATGTACCCGTCGTCGCCATTTCAAACGATGACACCGGCATTTCCGAGGATCCAGATGTGCGCTTTGCCGTCGCGAAAAAGATCGTCGAACGCGCGGCGGATTTCGGCATTCCGGCCCATGACATTGTTGTTGATCCTCTGGTGATGCCTATTGGTGCGATGGGCACCGCAGGTTTGCAGGTCTTCACACTTGTGCGTCGTTTGCGCGAGGAACTGGGGGTGAACACGACCTGTGGCGCGTCGAACATATCCTTTGGCTTACCCAACCGGCACGGCATCAACAATGCATTCCTGCCCATGGCCATGGGTGCGGGCATGACCTCTGCCATTATGAACCCCGTCGCGCTGCCTATCGGGCCGCTGAAAATCGCGGAAAAACGCGCCGAAGTCGCCGCTGCGGGCATCGTTCTGCCCGAAGGCATGGATGACGAGGCATTCGTGCAGATGTTTGGCCTTGGCTCTACCCTGCCGCGCGCTGGCAAGGAAATGGAGGCGATCCGCGCTGCCAACTTCCTGACCAACAACGACGAAGGCGGCGGCGAGTGGATCAAGTTCAACCGTGTCGCTCCGAAGGCAGGTCAGGAAAACCGTGGCCGTGCCGGACGCACAGGTGGACGCCGCCGCGCATAACGTTCCTTTGGTTTTGATCTTGTGGCCCGCGCTGTTCGTCAGCGCGGGCTTTTTCGTTTGGCATGCTCAAATTACGGCCAGGCCAGCCCGGTTGGTAACCTTCCCTTAAGATAGCGTGCGCTACACCCCTGCTGAGTTAGGCAGCGGTGAGGTCCGTCATGGAATATCAAATGGTTGTGCACAGCGCAGGTGCGCCATGACAGATGCCATTTTACTGCCCGCCCGGTTGGATGGCGATGGGGTCCGCGCGCTGACACCTTTGTTGTTGTCGGGGATCAAGACGGGGCACATCACATTGGATGCCAGTGCGGTGACGCATATGGGTGCCTTGGGGGTCCAGGCGATCCTTGCCGCCGCACGCGATCTGCGCGCAACGGGCGGACAAATTAGCATTTTGTCACTTACCGACCGCGCGGCCGATCAATTGGCCCTGATGGGCTTGACCCCCATTCAACTGTCCGAAGGTGTGCGATGACCCTGCAAGTTCTTGCCGTAGATGACAGTCGCACAATGCGCGACATGATCCGCTTTGCCCTCGAACCCGCAGGTTTCGAGGTGCACACTGCCGATGACGGCATTCACGGAACCGAAGTTCTGTCTGCCACTGCGCCTGACGTCATCATTACTGACATCAATATGCCACGCATGGATGGGTTTGGATTTATTGAGGCGGTGCGAGAACGCAGCAAACACCGTTCGACACCGATTTTGGTGCTTACGACCGAAGCAGCACCAGAATTGAAGATGCGCGCACGCGCAGCAGGTGCCACCGGTTGGATCGTGAAACCGTTCGATCCGGCCAAACTGGTAAAAGCGCTGCATATGGTCGCCGGATAGGAACGTATCATGACGGCACCCGATCCCATGGCCGAAATCCGTGCCTCATTCTTTGTGGAATGCGAGGAATTGCTTGAGGCCCTGCAAGATGGCCTGCAGCAGATGGATGAGGGCAGTGCTGACCACGAGACTATCCATGTGGTGTTTCGTGCTGTCCACTCGATCAAGGGGGGGGCCGGTGCCTTTGGGTTAGAGACACTGGTCCATTTCGCGCATCGGTATGAAACCACACTGGATGCAGTGCGCAGTGGATCGCTGGCTGTCGCGCCTGACCTGATCAGACTGTTCTTCAGGGCAACCGACCATTTGTCCGATCTGGTGCGTGCGGCACGTGACGATACGGAACTTCCAGAAGAAGCAGGTCGTGAACTGTTGTGCGATCTGGATGCGCATACCAGCCCTTTGGATGATGAGCCGATACCAGAAATAGAATTCCAACCACTCGGAATAAGCCTTGATCTGGACACATCCGGGGTAATCGAGTCCAAACGATGCATTGGTTTCGACATTACGTTCAAACCGGCTGCGGACATGTTTGATACAGGCAACGATGTGTATCCGATCCTCGGCGCGTTGGCCGGACTTGGACCATGCGAAGTAACCTGTGACACCTCTGAATTGCCTGTCATGGACAAGTTGGCCCCTGAAACATGCTATCTGTCTTGGCAAATAAAATTGATCAGCGATGTGGACGAGGCCGAGGTCGCATCGATGTTCGAGTTCGTCGAAGGACTGTGCAACTATACGATTGACGAGGTTTTTGACACAAAACATGCATCGGAAAACGTCGGGCCTGAAAAATCAGACATCTCGCCAAATCTAAGTGAGCCTGAGCCCAAAGCGCCCTCGCCGCCCGGTCCCCCCCCTGTGAAGTCAACGATCAAGCGCAGTGCCGATACGGACGCCGCTGCGGTCAAAACAGTCGTGCGCGTAGATCTTGATAGGATCGAACGTTTGGTCAATCTGGTTGGGGAACTGGTCATCAACCAAGCCATGTTGGCACAAAGCCTGCAAGATGTGGGCCTATCGCCCCATTCGGACGCGATGAACGGTCTCGAAGAGTTTCAGCGTCTGACCCGCGACATCCAAGACAGCGTGATGATGATCCGTGCCCAGCCTGTAAAGCCGCTGTTTCAGCGGATGTCGCGGATCGTGCGCGAGGCATCTGCAGCCGTTGGAAAAGACGTGCGTTTGATCAGCGAAGGCGAAAACACAGAAGTCGACAAGACGGTTATTGAACGCATTGCAGACCCGCTTACGCATATGATCCGAAATGCCGTGGATCATGGACTGGAAAGCCCGCAAGATCGGCGTGCGGCAGGCAAACCCGAAAGCGGGACCGTCCGGTTAAGCGCGGCCCACAGATCGGGCCGCGTCATTATCGAAGTATCAGACGACGGCGCTGGCATAAACCGCAAGCGCGTGCAGGAAATTGCAGTCAACAAAGGTCTGATAATAGCCGGAATGCCGCTCTCCGATACCGAAATTGACAATCTTTTGTTTCTTCCCGGATTTTCCACAGCCAGTTCCATTTCTGACCTGTCCGGTCGCGGGGTCGGCATGGACGTTGTCCGAACATCCATTCAATCCTTGGGCGGTCGCATTTCCATCACGTCTGTACCGTCTGAGGGAACTACATTTTCCATCTCTCTCCCCCTCACCTTGGCCGTTTTGGACGGCATGGTTATCGAAGTCGCGGGGGAAACGCTCGTGCTACCTCTTAACATGGTGACAGAGACGCTTACGCTCTCAGCCGAAACTCTGGACAGCCTTCAGCCCGGCGTCGACATTGTGCGAGTGCGCAGTGGCTTTGTCCCTCTTTTCGACTTGGGTCACCAGCTTGGCTACCGCGCAAAGAAAGAAAGTTATGTGGGGTCGGTAGCACTCTTGATCACGCATGAAAACGGCAGTCTGGGCGCTCTCGTGGTCGATGGAATCCAAGATCAACGCCAGGTCGTCATAAAGGGGCTCGACGACACATTCTATCGCGCCCCTGGGATTGCCGCCGCCACAATACTTGGCGACGGCCAAATCGCCCTGATTCTTGATCCTTCTGATATCATCGCAAAGGCCGCTGATGTGCCTTTGGAACTGGAAGCATAACATGTCCCAAGATCCAGCATTGGAAAACGAAACCATTGAGCTATTGACCTTTAAATTAGGAGATCAGGAGTATTCCCTAGACATTATGTGCGTCCGCGAAATCCGCAGCTGGACCAAGGCAACACCTTTGCCACACGCGCCCAGTTTTATGCATGGCGTTATCAATCTGCGCGGAACTGTCTTGCCGGTTATGGATTTGGCCAAACGCCTATGCTTGCCACCACGCCAGAAGTCGGATCGGAACGTCATTGTGGTCGTCAAGAATGGCGACACAATGACCGGGCTGCTGGTTGATGCAGTGTCAGACATTGTGGCGCTCAAATGCGGTGATCTCCAACCACCGCCGGAAACGGGCAGCCAAGGCGTGCCTGCTGTCATCAAGTCGTTGACCTTGATTGAAGACCGGATGATCCGGGTGTTGGATTTGCATAACGTTGTTTCGTTTGCGAAAAAAGAAGCGGCGTAGTGTCCAAGCCTCACACCGAGATCACGTTGGAACGGCCAGCCTTTGATGCGATCGTGACGTTGGCGCATAGGGAGTTTGGGCTGAACATTGCGCCAGAAAAGCTGAAGATGGTGCAATCGCGCTTGCGCCACAGAGTGCGCGCGCTCAATCTGCTTAACTTCGAAAGCTACTCTGATTTGGTGCGCTCGGCCAATGGCGCTGAAGAACGCAGATCTATGATCTCAGCGTTAACGACCAACGTGTCACATTTTTTTCGAGAACCCCACCATTTCGACACATTAAACACCGTCGTTCTACCTCACATTCGCGAGCGTCTGAAATCGAGGGATCGCATCCGAATATGGTCCGCAGGATGTTCCAATGGCCAGGAACCGTATTCAATCGCGATGTATTTGCTGCATGCCGAGCCAAGTTTGAAGGATCGAGATTTCAAGATCCTCGCGACAGACATTGACCCAAAAGTCATCGCATTTGCAGAGCGTGGGCTCTATTCGTTTGAGCAAATAGAATTGATATCAGATGCGTACAAGTCGAAGTTCATGTCGGGTACACAAGATGCGTTAGGATTTACGGCTCAACTGCGAAGTCTTGTGACCTTTCGAGAGCTTAACTTGCTCGCACCTTGGCCGATGAAATATCCGTTTGACGCCATTTTTTGCAGAAATGTAGTGATCTATTTTGATCTGGCGACGCAAGAAGCGTTGTGGCCTCGGTTTCATACATCTTTGCGCAAGGATGGTGTGTTGTTCTTGGGGCATTCAGAGCGGATCGCCGCACCTGCCAACTTTGGCTTCAAGACAATCGGCACAACCACTTACAAGAAAACGGCGCTGTAGCGCCGTCACTGACCTAAGCCGGAGGAACAATGGCGCTTCGTGACCAAATCCGCATCATGGTAGTCGACGATATGTCGACAAGCCGTGGTATTATAACGCAAACACTCGACGGGTTCGGCGTGCGGCACGTGTCG
>ENA-OQVM01001614-OQVM01001614.1-marine-metagenome-genome-assembly--contig:-NODE-1614-length-29267-cov-5.379685_pt1 | contig 29267 bp, 40 predicted proteins | sample MGYA00237776_ERZ505498 | MGnify/ENA primary metagenome ERZ505498 (study PRJEB26159, sample SAMN06265151) | marine metagenome | isolation source: Helgoland LTER site | place: Germany:Helgoland, sampling...
GTCTTACTAAAATTATAACATCTATATCGTATTTCTTAAATTTTTTCTATTATGATAGCGCTTCCTTGTCCAACCCCTACGCACATAGTACAAAGTGCATATCGTTTATTAGATTCAATTAATTCTTGAGCAGCTGTCAAAACTAATCTTGTTCCCGACATACCAAGAGGATGGCCTAGTGCAATTGCTCCACCGTTTGGGTTAACTCTTTCGTCATTATCTTGAACTCCTAATGATCTTAGGCTTGCTAATCCTTGAGCAGCAAATGCTTCATTAATTTCGATAACATCTATATCTTGCATTTTTAGACCTGCAAGTTTTAGTGCTTTTAAAGATGCTGGAACTGGTCCAATGCCCATAAATGCAGGTTCAACCCCAGAACTGGCGGCCGAAATAATTCGTGCTCTAGGTACTAAATGATTTCTTTTTACACCTAAATCACTGGCTATTATTAGTGCTGCTGCCCCATCATTAACCCCACTTGCATTTCCAGCAGTAACGGATCCATTTTTACGAAAAGGAGACGGAAGTGCTGCCAATTTTTCAATAGAAGTTGATCTTGGATGCTCGTCTTTATCAAAAATAATTGGATCACCTTTTCTTTGAGGAATGACAACGGGTGTTATTTCTTTAGATAACCTTCCATTAGCTATAGATTTCATAGCTTTTTCTTGACTCGCAAGTGCCATTTTATCTTGGTCATCTCTATTAATTTGATATTTTTCTGCTACATTTTCTGCTGTTTCTGGCATTGAATCAATCCCAAATGTAGCTTTCATTTTAGGGTTCACAAATCGCCAGCCTATTGTTGTATCATAAATTTCTGCATTTCTTGAAAAAGGGGTAGTAGCTTTTGGCATGACAAAAGGTGCTCTGCTCATACTCTCTGCACCTCCAGCAATAGTAAAATCAGCCTCATTTGACTTGATCATTCTTGATGCATTGGTAATTGCCTCCATACCTGATGCGCACAATCTGTTAAGTGTAATTCCTGGGACTGTATGTGGAAGGTTTGCTAAAAGAAGTGCCATTCTTGCAATGTTACGATTATCTTCGCCAGCTTGGTTTGCATTGCCAAAAAAAACTTCTTCTAAGCTGTCCCAATCTGCTTTGGCTAAATTTTCTTTTAGTGCGATTAAAGGTAGTGAAGCAAGATCATCGGTTCTAATTGAAGACAGGCTTCCACCAAATCGTCCAATAGGAGTTCTTGTTCCTTCACAGATAAAAGCTTCTGACATTAAAAATCTCCAAAATTAAAAAAAGTTAATAAGAAAAATTTGTATAAATTGGTGTTTGATTAGGATCCCATAAATTATATTTTTTCATTATAGATGAAAATTCATTACTATCAATAAATTGAAATAGCCATTTTTTTAAAAATATTAAGTCTAACGAATCAAACCATAGTTCATCAACATTCCTAAATTGTCTAATAAATGGCAAAATTGCATAATCTAGCATGCTTAAATGTGGGCAATTAAGAGCGTTATTTTCTTTTAATAAAACATTTAAATAATTAAGAAATTTTAAATTCTTATCTCTATGAAAATCTTTATTATTACTGTCATATCTATTTGGATATTTATATTTATCCAAGTTTTTTTTGAAATCACACTCAAGCGTAATTAGAATTTTATCTATTTCAATTTGATTAAGTTGACCCTCAGCCAACCAATTTTTAGGATCATTAGTCTTTAACGCCCACTTAATAATGTCTATACTCTCGTCTAAAACTTTTTCAGAGTTTAATATTAATACTGGCACTGTTCCTTTTTGTGAAGACTGTAAAAATTCTTTAGGTTTATTCTGAAGTTTTATTTCTCTTATTTCAACTACTATACCAGATGATTGTAATGCTAGCCTTGCACGCATTGCATAAGGACATCTCCTAAATGAATATAAGATCGGGAAATTATTTTTAATCATATTAATAATTTAATTGTAAATTAAAAAATATAAAGATTAATTTTTTATATTCCTATTTGTCTATTAACACTTCATTTGTTAATTTGTCAGCCATTTGATCTACCTCGTCATTAATATGATCGCTTATATGTCCCTGTTTTGTGAGTTGATATATAGTATTCCAAAGTGAAGGAGGATAATTTTGTCTTATATTTTTAATCATATGAAGTATGTGTTTTTCTTCATAAATATTATCTTCTTTTGACTTCCTTACTCTATCAAGTGGAAAGGGAACTATTTGCGCCATTACTATATCTCCTGTTATAAATAGAGTTTGCAAATAGCTTGCCGATTTTAAAAAATATTAAATTTTTTTATTATTTATTTAATATTTGATGTATAACAAGGATGTTAATTAACAAAGGTCCAGTATGAGTGGTTTAGAATTTTTAAGATCAACTAAAATAGTTTCGACTGTTGGAACTGCAACCGATGGTACGTCCAAACTTAAATCTTTAATTAAAGCGGGCGTTAATGTTTTTCGCCTTAACTTTAGTCACGGTAATCATGGTGACCATTTAAAAAGAATTACAAATATAAGATCAGTCGCAAATGAGGTGGGTTGTAATGTTGCAATTCTTGCAGATCTTCAAGGGCCAAAATTTAGAATTGGAGAAGTGAAATCTGATATTAAAGTTATTAAAGGTAACAATTATATTTTTGATAAAAATACTGAAATAGGGGACTTTAGTAGAGTCAACTTATCGCATGATGAAATTTATGAAAGTTTATCTATAGGTTCTAATATCTTAATGGATGACGGTAAACTTCAATTTGTAGTTAAAAAAATATCAAAAGATAAAATAAATACAGAAGTAGTAGTGGGCGGCTACATAAAAAGTAATAAAGGTATAAATTTACCTGATGTGGTCATAAACACAAATCCACTTACTCCTAAAGATATAGAGGACCTAAAATTTATTTTAAATCAAGATGTTGATTGGATAGCTCTTTCGTTTGTTCAAAAGTTAAGCGATGTGGAAGAAGTTAAAAAATATATAGGCGATAAAGCAGGCGTTATAGCAAAGATAGAAAAACCATCAGCGCTTAAGGAATTAAAAAGCATAATAGGTGCCTGTGAGGGTATAATGGTAGCTCGAGGAGATTTAGGCGTAGAATTACCTCCAGAAAAAGTTCCGGGAATACAAAAGGAGATTATACTTGAATGTAGACAAGCTGGAAAACCTGTTATAGTAGCTACCCAGATGCTCGAGTCTATGATTGATTCGCCTTCACCAACTAGGGCAGAAGCATCAGATGTTGCAACGGCTGTGTTCGATGGAGCTGATGCTGTAATGCTCTCTGCAGAAACAGCAGTAGGATTGTTCCCTACTGAAGCAGTCACTATAATGGATAGAATAATCTGTTCTGCAGAAAAACATATTAAAAATCATCGTGGAGACGGACCTCAAAATTTAAAGGTAGAAAACTTCATTTATAATGCAGTCTCTCATTCTGCAGTTAGTTTAGCAGAGTCAGTTAAAGCTAAAGCTGTTGTTGCCTTCACTGCATCTGGTAACACAGCCTATAGAATGGCTAGAGAACGTCCAGATTTATTATTAGTGGTAATGACACCTGATGAAAAAGTAAAAAGGAGATTATCTCTTTTATGGGGCGCTTACTCGTTCTTCAGTAAAGTTCAAGGTTATGAAGCTGCAATCGAAGAAGCTAGACAAATTATAAGAAAACAAAAATTTGCCAATAATGGCGATGCTATTGTAGTTGTAGCTGGAATGCCCTTTGGAATATCTGGTTCAACAAATTCAATAAGAGTAGTTGATATTTAAAGAGTTATTTTTTGCCCAACTTTACTGTCACCATTTTATCAGGATTGCTTGGGGGCTCTCCTATAGCTAGTTTTTCTACAGCATCCATTCCAGATACAACTTGTCCCCAAACTGTATATTGACCAGTAAGATGACTGCAACCGTCAAAACATATAAAAAATTGACTGTCACCGCTATCAGGGTTCATGGATCTAGCCATTCCCACTGTTCCGTATTTATATTCATAGTCTGAAAATTCAGCTTTTAAATTCTTACCAGAGCCACCTGTTCCAACTCCGTCAGGGTCACCAGTTTGAGCCATGAATCCTTCTATAACTCTATGGAATATTATTCCATCGTAGAATTTATCTTTAACCAATTCTTTAATTCTTTTAACGTGATTTGGTGCAATTTTAGGCAATGTTTCTATAACAACTTTACCTTGAGATGTTTCAATTGTTATAAACTTACTTGTACTTGCTGATGCTTTTTTAACTGGTTTAGCCATTGTTACACACATTACCCCTAGAACTATAATTAATAAATTTTTAAACATACGAATACTTTCATTTGATTATTAATGACTAGATATAAAGTTACTGTCATTAAAATCAATATTTTTTTTATATGAGTGCATCAATCTGTTCATCAGATAAGTTTCCTGGAACTATAGTTATAGGAACTCTACATTCATTGCTTCCTTTATTTATAATATAGTTAATTAATGGACCGGGGTTTCCGTGTTCTGTAGATACGCCTAAAACAAGAACTCTAATTGATTCTTCACTGTCAATTAAATTGAATAACTCTTCATGAACAGTGCCTTTTCTAACAAATGTTCTTGGCTTAGGAGCACCTAATTTTTCACAATAATTACTTAGCTCTTCAAGTAAAGTTTTACTGGCTTGTTCAGTTTCAGCTTCCATAATTTCTGAAACTCCACCCCATAATTGACCTTCAACAGGCTCAATACATCTAAATAATGCGATTTCACCACCAGCTGTGGCCGCACGTCTTGCTGCGTAATATAAAGCTTGATGTAATTCTTTACTATCATCAGCAACAACTAAAAATAACCTATTGCTCGGTTTTAAAGCCTTTGGTTTAACAGTTCTTTTTTTATTCATTATGTCCTCTTTAAACTTTTCTGAATACTAAATTAGTTCCCCAACCAATAAAAACAGCCAATAGAACTGCTAAAATTCCATATAATGTTGAATAATTTTGGGCTATGTTATAAATTTCAGCACTGAAACCTGATTTTGACACGTTAATATTGCTAGTTTCTTTTGAAATAAGTTTACTATTTCGGTAATGTAATATTTTCACTTCAAACTTTCCAGTTGTAACATTCGAAGGCAGTGACAAATAAGATCTAAATAGTGAATTCTTTATTAGAGACACTGAATTTTCATTTACACTCCATAATTTAGACTTAAGCATGTTTCTAGTGAGAGCCTCTCTCCATTCTTGTTCGTTATTTATTGGCTTACCAGGCTGAATTCTGACATTTAAATTATTTAAACCAATTTCTGAAATTTTTTGAGTCTTTTGATTTAAAATTTTATCAATATCTCTATTTGAAGAAATACTTAAATATTTTGGGGCATTAATATAATTAACCTTTTTAGTATTTACCCAAACTCCTAAAACATTTCCTTTTTTTTGGATAGTTGCAAGACCTTTAGGTCCAGTGACAACAACTATGATATCGTCACCTTTTCGGCCGTCATAAGCTCCAAATAAAAGAATTTTAGCTCCAAGAAAATCCGTAGAAATTTCAACATTTTCTTGAGAAAGATCTGCTACTATTTGGTTTTGAGCTTTAACGTTAAAAGATAATATAATTAAACAAAATAAAATATGAATTAGTAAATAAAACTTCATTTTTAACTACCTTCTAATAACAATAGAAAAAAGATCAGATGGAATGGTTATTAATTCAGTTAAAATTTTTAAACTTACTAAAATAATAATTGTTGAGAGTATAAGTCTTAGATGTTCACCCTTGAGTACATTTGTAAATTTTGCTCCAATTTGTACTCCAGCTACAGAACCTAATAATAATAAAGTAGCTAAGACTATGTCGACTGTTTGATTTTGTGATGCTTGAAGAACTGTAGTATTGGCAGCAACAAATATTATCTGAAACAGCGACGTGCCAACAACTAAAGACGTTGGCATCCCTAAAAGATATATCATTGCAGGTACAATAATAAACCCACCACCAATCCCCATTATAGCCGCTAACACTCCAACAATTACGCCTATTAAAATAGGGAGTAAAACAGAAATATATAGTTTTGATTTTCTAAATCTAGTTTTAAATGGTAATCCATGAAGCCAATTATGCTGATGAAGTTTGCCTCTTGAGATTTTTCCTTTTCTCTTTCTCAAAATCAACCTTAATGATTCAGAGAACATCATACTTCCTATCAAAGATAAAAAAATGACATAAGATAACTTTATGACCAGATCTAATTGACCTATTTTGTCTAAAAAATTAAATAAAATAACTCCTATGGACGAGCCCAAAACTCCCCCCAAAAGTAAAACAGTCCCCATCTTAAAATCAACATTACCTCTTTTCCAGTGAGATAAAACCCCAGAAACTGATGGAGCTACTAATTGATTAGCAACAGATGCAACTGCAACAGGTGGCGGGATTCCAAGAAACATCATAATAGGGGTTAACAAGAAACCTCCACCTACTCCCACTAAACCCATGATAAAACCAATGATTAATCCCACTCCTATTATCACTAAGGAATGAATTGGTTGTTCAGCTATTGGAAGGTAAATATACATTAAATTTTCATAATTGTTTGTTTGATTATGATAGTACATTATTTATAATTTAAAAATAATTATTTAAAGCAAAGGTTATGGTAAATTTAATAACAACATATAATCTCTTAGGTTGTATAAAAAACGTAAGAGATGCTGGAGATTCTAATCGATCAATTTTAGGTTACTCTGAGGCCAGTATACTTGTAATTTTTATAAATAATTATGACAAAAACGAGAGTTATATTTTATTGACCCAGAGAAAAAATAATCTTAGAAAGCATGCTGGACAAATTGCTTTTCCAGGAGGAAGAAAAGAGATAGAGGACAAAACTTTACTAGAAACAGTTGTTAGGGAAACCGAAGAGGAAATAAGTCTTTCAAGAGAAAATTATGATATAATTGGTCATTTCCCAAAATTCTATACTGGAACTGGCTACGTCGTTACTCCTTATATTGCTCTGATGAAAGAATTATCAAATTGGGAAAATTTAATAAAGCCAAATGCTGACGAGGTTAAAAAAATATTTATTCCAAAATCACAGCAATTACTTCTCCCAGAATATCACATTAGAGAAAAACCTCCAATTAAATCTAGCATGTCTATGACTTGGAGGATAAACTACCAGAATGAAAATATATGGGGTTTAACTGCTAGAGTTTTAGTTACTTTATCAGCTGGGTTAGGCCTAAGGGAGTATCCACCATGCGACGATATTTAATTATTTTTTTGGCTATACTATTTTCAGTAGGTCTTTATTTTTTAACAAAATACATTCTACAAAGACTTACAAAAACGAACGTAATTTTTATATCTTCTATTGTTAGCCTTTTAGGATTTTGTGTGTTTATTTTAATTTCATTTCTATATCTTGAGGGTAATGCAGTTGATCCAAGTTATCTTTATAATCCTCCATCAATTGTTGATGGAAAAATAAAGGATGGTAGTTTTTCTAATTAGAAAATAAAGGATATACCTATTATAAAACAAAATATAACTAGTTTTTTTATAAAAGATAAAAATATTCAAACTGTTTTTAATTTAGCAAAAAGTATAGATGCTAAAATTTGGATTGTTGGTGGTGCAATTCGAGATTTTTTTTGTGGTGTAGAAGTAAGCGATATAGATTTTGTTACAAGTATGGATATAAATTTATTTGCAAAAAAAATATTAAAAAAAAAAATAAAAATTTATCAGAAAAATATTCAATATAAAACAATCACTATAATACTGGGTAATAATGAATATCAAATTACTAGTTTTAGAAAAGATTTAATTACATTTGGAAGACAAGCATATGTAAGCTCTGCAGATAGCTTGCATCAAGATTCTTTAAGAAGAGACTTTACAGTGAATGCGTTATATTTAAATGAAAAAGGAAATTTAATGGATCCTCTTGGGGGGTTAAAGGATATTAAAAATCAAGAGTTAAAATTTATTGGTGATCCTATCAAGAGAATTGAAGAAGATTATCTAAGAGTTCTTAGGTTCTGCAGATTTTTTGCTGCATTCCCAAATAAAAATATTTCGTATCATTTAAAAAACAAAATTTCGTCAAAACTTTATAATATTAGCACATTATCGAATAAAAGAATGAAAGATGAGTTTACAAAAATATTTATGGTTGAAAACTTTAATATTAGTTTGTCTGTTATGTCAGAATTAAAAATAGATAGACATATTTTATTAAATAAGAAAAGCGAAATTCAAGATGGTTTTAAAACAAAAAATTTTACAACTATTACCTATATCAAATCTTTTGCAATGAATATAATAAATGAAGAAAAACTAGATTTAATTTCTGTCTTTTTACCTCTCTTATATGGTTTTGATAAACTTGAAAGTATTATTCAAAGATTTGAATTAAATAATAAAAAAATCACTTTTAATAAATTTGTATTTTCTTTATTAAAATTTTCTAAATTGTATAATCAAAAAATATTTGAGTCTAAAAATGTAAAAGATAAAAAAATATATATACTAAAATTTATATGGAAGATGAGATGTAGTATTTATCCAAATAACACAACTTTTTTTAAAAATGATAAAACACCGTTTAATTGGTACAAGTTAGCTTTATTTCATATAATTCCTTTGAATAAAATTGATGAAATAGATTTGTGTAATATGAAGTGGCCAATAATTCCTATTAACAGACATAAAGTTCAAGAGATGTATAGGCAGGATGATTACATTAAAATTAATCAATCAATTAGGAAAGCAGAACAATTTTGGGTAAATAATGATTTTCAAAGTTCTACTAATGAAATCATAATCTTTTTAAAAACAATACAAGATGGCAATGATAAAATATGACAATTAAAATAGAAATGTTAGAAAAATTAAAAGTACAAAAATGCTTGGACAACAATCAGTTGTTAGATAACAAAAAAAAGATAGCTAAAGATTGGTTTGCAAATCTTAGAGATGAAATATGCGCATCTTTTGAAAAAATTGAAAATAATAGATCAAGTATAAAGAAAAATATAAATTTTAATAAAAAGAATTGGGAAAGAAATGGTGGAGGCGGAGGCACTATTTCAGTTATGAAGGGTAATGTTTTTGAAAAAGTTGGAGTGAATATATCCACTGTTCATGGGGAATTTTCTAAAGAATTTCGAGGCCAAATACCCGGTGCTGAAGAAAACGGAAAGTTCTGGGCATCAGGCATATCAGTTGTATCACATATGTGTAATCCATATGTACCAGCCGCACACATGAATACGCGATTATTAGTTACAGGTGAAGGAGATAAAAAAAAGATTTGGTTTGGAGGAGGAGGAGATTTAACACCAATTTTTGAAGATAAAAAAGCATCCAAATTATTTCATAAAAATTTTAAATCAAGTTGTGATAAATACAACTCAAATTATTATCCTAATTTTAAACATTGGTGTGATGAATACTTTTATTTGCCTCATAGAAAAGAAGCAAGAGGTATTGGAGGTATTTTTTTTGACTATTTAAATAGTAATAATTGGAATGACGATTTTTCCTTTGTTCAAGATATTGGGAAGACTTTCTTATCCTCTTACCTAGAAATAATTAAAAGTAGAATTGAACATAAATTTTCTCAAAATGATAGAGAGGAGCAACTCGTCAGGAGAGGCAGATATGTTGAATTTAATTTATTATATGATAGGGGTACAATCTTTGGATTAAAAACTGGAGGAAATACTGAAGCAGTTCTGATGAGTTTGCCTCCCAAAGTTAGTTGGATTTAATTCTATTCTAAAAAATAAGTTTAAAAAGTTCTAATTTATTTTCTTTTCTCTAAAAAAAATAAAATTTACACTGAAAAAGACTAGAAATTTTAGTCAACCAGGTTTATATAAGTAATATAATATCTCGAGGAAAAAAATGTCAAAAAAATCTGATCCAAAAAATGAAAAAGATGATAGTAAAAGAGATTTTCTTGTTGTGTCTACTTACGCATTAGCTGGAGTTGGAGCGGCATCTTTTGTTTGGCCATTAATTGATCAGATGAACCCTGCTGCTGACACATTAGCTCTTGCCTCTACAGAAATTGATTTATCATCTTTGGAAGAAGGTCAATCAATTACTGTCAAATGGAGAGGTAAACCTGTTTTTGTTCGTCATAGAACTCCAGATGAAATAAAACAAGCTAAAGAAGTTTTAATTGATGATATGAGAGACCCTCAAGCTGATGCTGATCGTGTAGCTAATGAGAAATATATTGTTTTGGTTGGTGTTTGTACACATTTAGGATGCGTACCTTTAGGGCAGAAAACTGGAGATATTAAAGGACAATATGGAGGTTGGTTTTGCCCATGTCATGGATCTCATTATGACCACTCAGGTAGAATCAGAAAAGGCCCAGCGCCTACTAACTTAGAAGTCCCGTCTTATAAGTTTTTATCTGATACACTCATCAGAATTGGATAGAATAATGTATTACTTTTTGTTGTTTTCAGGAGCTATGAATGTCGAAGCCTAAGTTTAATAACCCGGTAGTTAAGTGGATTGACTACAGACTCCCAATTTTTACTTTTATGGATCATGAATTAAATCACTATCCTACGCCGAAGAATTTAAATTATTTTTGGAATTTTGGTTCACTTGCTGGAATAGCTTTAGTAACAATGATTATAACTGGTATTGTTTTATCAATGAACTATACAGCTCATGTTGATTATGCATTTGACTCAGTTGAAAGAATTATGCGTGATGTAAATCACGGTTGGTTGATAAGATACATTCATATGAATGGAGCTAGTTTTTTCTTTATTGTAGTTTTTATTCATATATTCAGAGGTCTCTATTATGGTTCATATAAAGCTCCAAGAGAACTATTATGGATATTGGGAGTTCTAATTCTTTTGTTAATGATGGCAACAGCTTTTATGGGATATGTTCTTCCGTGGGGTCAAATGAGTTTTTGGGGAGCCACAGTTATTACAAACTTGTTTTCTGCAATACCAGTTGTTGGAGAAAGTATAGTTACATGGTTATGGGGTGGTTTCTCAGTTGATAATTCAACATTGAATAGATTTTTTTCTCTTCATTTTGTTTTGCCATTTGTTATAGTTGGTGTTGTTATTCTACACTTAATAGCTCTTCATAGATTTGGTTCAAATAATCCAATAGGGATAGATGTGAAAGGTACCCAAGATACAATACCGTTTAGCCCATATTATACTATAAAGGATCTGTTTGGTTTAGGTGTGTTTTTAACTTTTTTTGCAGCAGCGGTTTTTTTCTTTCCAAATTTTATGGGTCATCCCGATAATTACATAGAAGCCAATCCAATGGTTACTCCAGCCCACATTGTTCCTGAATGGTATTTTCTTCCTTTTTATGCGATTTTAAGAGCCATCCCAGATAAACTTGGTGGAGTTTTATTTATGTTTGGTGCCATAGCGGTATTATTTATTCTACCTTGGTTAGATAGGTCGCCAGTGAGATCATCACAGTTTAGACCAATTTTCAAAATATTTTTCTGGGTTTTAGTCGCAGACTGTATTTTATTAGGGTATCTGGGCGCTATGCCTGCCGAGGGCATATACGTAATTCTATCAAGAATTGCCACCGCTTATTACTTCTTTCACTTTTTAGTTCTTTTTCCTCTATTGCCATATATTGAAAAAACTAAACCTCTTCCAATATCAATTTCAGAACCGGTCTTAAGTGGTGCTGCTACAGCTTCAGCATTTGCGACCAGGGAGAAAAAGTAAATGTTTTTAAAGTCTATTAAGAAAGTGAAAGTATGTTTGATTTATATTTCAACTTTTATATCTGTTTTTCTTATTACTAATTTTTCATTTGCAGCTGGAGATAAAATTTCATATCCCCAAAAAGAATGGACTTTTTCAGGTATTACTGGAACCTTTGACAGAGCCTCTCAACAAAGAGGTCTTCAAGTTTACAAAGAAGTTTGCTCAGGCTGTCATGGACTAAGATTACTTGCTTACAGAAATTTAAAAGCTATAGGATACAACGATAATGAGATTAAAGCCTTTGCTGCAGAAAATACTGTAAATACTATTGATGATGAAGGTGAAGTTATTGAGAGGGCGGCAAGACCTAGTGATAAGTTTGTCTCCCCTTACCCTAATCAGCAATCTGCTAGAGCTGCTAATGGTGGTGCCTATCCTCCAGATTTATCATTAATTGTTAAAGCAAGATCAGACGGGGCAAATTATTTACATGCCCTTTTAACTGGGTATGTTGATGCTCCTTCAGAAAAAAAAGTTCCTGACGGAATGTATTACAATAAATATTACTCAGGTAATTTAATAGGTATGCCTCAACCATTATATGAAGATGGGGTGACTTATGCTGATGGAACAAAAGCAACTCCAGAACAAATGGCAAAAGATGTAACTGCTTTTTTAGCTTGGGCATCTGAACCAGAGTTAGAGGAAAGAAAACAGACTGGTATAGCTGTAATTTTATTTTTGTTAGTATTAACCCTGTTGTCATATTTTGCTATGAAGAAAATATGGGCTCCTATTAAAAATAGGCATGTTTAATCAAGGTTATTTTCAAAAAACTTGATTGTTCTATCTAGTGCAACTCTTGCGCTGACTTCATTATATTGTTTTCTATGATTGCAGTTGAAACCATGTTGTGCGGGATAAGTAAAAATTTCAACTTCTGGTTTAAATTGTTTAAAACTTTTAACATCTTCTATTGGTATACTTTGATCTAATTCTCCAAAATGAGACAAAAAATTACACTTAGGATTACAATGTTTTAGTTTTGGTATATCTCCACCATAATAGGATACACATCCAGATAATTCATTAGATTGATCAGCTATTCTCCAAGCAAGAGAACCTCCCCAACAATATCCAACTACTCCTACTTTACCTGCAGACGAAACTAAAGATATAGATGCTTCAATGTCTTTAAGTGCCTCTTCATTACATAAATCTTTTAATTTTCTACCTTTTAATACCCCTTGTTCATCATATGAAAGTTCAACATTTCTTTCTTTTCGATCAAATAATGAGGGTGCTATTGCAAGATACCCTTTTTTAGCAAAGAGATCAGTTACCTCTCGGATATGATTATTTACACCAAATATCTCTTGTAATATAACAAGTCCTGCTCTTGGTTTTTCTTTAGGTTGAGCTAAATATGCTGAAAATTTATGATTATCTCTAGCAGTTAATTCAAGAACACTATTCATATTAAAGTTCCTAATATTTAAACATTAAATCTAAAGTGAAAAACATCTCCATCTTTTACTAAATAGTCTGCACCTTCAATTCTAACTCGTCCAGCATCCTTAGCAGCTTGTTCACTTTTATATTTTAAATAGTCATCGCAAGATATTGTTTCTGCTCTTATAAATCCTTTTTCAAAATCTGTATGAATTACCCCAGCAGCTCTAGGTGCTGTAGAATTTTTTTTTAAGGTCCATGCTCTGGCTTCTTTAGGGCCTATTGTAAAAAATGTAATTAAATCAAGAAGTGAAAACCCAGCCTTTATTAATCTTGATAAGCCTGACTCTTCTAAATTTAAATCTCTAAGAAAATCAGTTTTTTCATTGTACTCAAGTAAAGCAATTTCGGCTTCTATAGAACCAGAAATTATTACTGCTTCACAATTTTCATTCTTAGCTTTTTCATATATGTTTTTAGTAAAACCATTTCCAGAAGCAGCATCATTTTCATCAACATTACATACGTATAATATAGGTTTGGATGTTAATAAGTTAAAACTTTTATATTGTTTGATTTTCTCATCAGTAAAATTACCTAAGCGTATAGGTTTGCCTTCTGATAAAAGAGCATACAATTCATTCATTAAAAGTAAGTCATTCTTAGCTTCTTGGTCATTTGTCTTAGCTTTTTTAGTTAAGTTTTGTATTTGACGATCTAAACTTTCTATATCAGCTAACATTAATTCTGTTTCAATAATCTCAGCATCCCTTAGAGGATTTATATTATTTTCAACATGTGTAATATCAGGATCCTCAAAGCATCTTAATACATGAATTATTGCATCAACTTCTCTAATGTGAGACAGGAATTTATTCCCTAATCCTTCTCCTTTACTTGCTCCGCTCACTAGCCCAGCGATGTCAACAAATTGCATTTGGGCAGGGATAATTTTTTGTGATTTTGCAAGGTTTGAAAGTTCAATTAATCTTTTATCAGGAACTGAAACTATACCTGTATTTGGTTCAATAGTACAAAAAGGATAGTTAGCAGCTTCAGCGGAAGCTGTTTCTGTTAGTGCGTTAAACAAAGTTGACTTTCCAACATTCGGCAACCCAACTATTCCGCATTTAAACCCCATAATAAAATCCTAAGTTACTATTTTTTTTCACTTGTATTACCTTCAATTAAAAGTGAGACATCTTTTATTGTTTTTTTAATGGTATCATCAAGCCATGTTACACTATCCTCTGAAGTGAAATCTGATAGCACCCACCTTGATATATTTTCATTAATATTTTTTTCATATAATCTTGATGGTCGTGACACTCCAATTCTTACCCTATTATACCCCTTACCAATAGATTGATCTATGCTTTTAAGGCCATTATGACCGTTATGGCCTCCACCATTTTTAATCTTAATCTGACCGCAATCAAGATCAATTTCATCATGAATAACATAAATATTTTGAATATCTATGTTATAAAATTCCATAATTTCTTTAACAGCTATTCCCGAATTATTCATGTATGTCGTAGGTTTCAATAAATAAACTACATTTCCATTTAATAAAAATTTTGTATATTCAGATTTAAATTTTTTAGTAAATTTAGGAAGATTATAAAGTTTTTCTAAGTTTTCTAAAACTTTAAACCCTATATTATGTCTATTGTTTCTATAACCCGAACCTGGATTTCCTAAACCAACTAAGAGAAACATTTTTAAAATTAAAACTCACTATAGTTAGAGTGATAGTTATTACTAACTATCACTTTTGCTTTCTTCTGTTTCTTCAGAAACTTCTTCAGTATCTTCAGTTTCATCAGCATCGTCCAATCCACCTCTTGGTGCAGCAATAGTAGCGACAGTAAAATCCCTGTCTGTAATTGTTGGTGTGCAGCCTTCAGGGAGTTCAATTGAACTAATATGGATAGTATGACCTACATTTAAACCTTCTAGATCTACTGTTAATTTTTCAGGTATTGAAATTGCAGGGCAGTTCAGCTCAACTTGAGATCTTACTATATTTAGTACACCTCCTAGTTTTAATCCTGTACATTTATCTTCATTTAAGAATTCAACGGCGATACCAACAGCAACAGTCGCGTTTTTGGTAACTCTTAAAAAGTCAACATGCATAGCTTCTTCAGAAACTGGATGTTGTTGGATATCACGAGGTAAAACAAAATGTGTTTCATTATTAACGTTAATGTTTATAAGTTGACTAAAAATACCAGGTTTATGCATAAGTTGACGCCATTGATTAGCGTCTAAAGTTACAGATACAGCAGTTTCTTTGTTGCCGTAAATAACTGCTGGAACTAATCCAGCACGTCTTGCAGCTCTGGCAGACCCCTTACCAACCTGACTTCGAGCTTCGGCTTTAATATCTATAGTTTCCATCTAATTTTCTCCTTTAAATAATTCTTTGCCTCCAGGGGTGCAAAAGAATAATGCATACATAACCTTATATTTCAAAAATATAAAGCAATTTATATAAAAATTACTCAAAAAGACTTGAAACGGATTGTTCCATGTGAACACGACGAATAGCTTCGCCTATAATAGGGGCAATTGAGATTTGTTTAATACTATCTGACATTTTAACAGCTTCAGTTGCGGTAATAGAATCTGTAGTAACTAATGTACTCAATGGAGAGTTACTAATTTTGCTAACAGCAGAGCCCGATAATACTCCGTGAGTCACGTAAGCATCAACGCTGATTGCCCCAACATCCATTAAAGCTTTTGCAGCGTTGCATAATGTGCCTCCTGAGTCGATTATGTCATCAACTAAGATACAATGATGATTTGATACATCCCCAATAATATTCATTACCTCAGAAGATCCCGCTTTTTCTCTCCTTTTGTCTATGATTGCCAAATTAGCATTAATTCGTCTGGCAATTGCTCTGGCCCTTACAACACCACCAACATCTGGAGAAACAACTACCACTGGTTTATCTTTGTATCGTTCTTCTATATTTTTAATAAATACTGGTGCGGCAAATAGATTATCTGTAGGAATATCAAAAAACCCTTGTATTTGGCCAGCGTGCAAATCCATAGTTAATATTCTATCAGCACCTGCTTTAGTTATTAGGTTTGCTACTAGCTTTGCAGAAATGGGTGTCCTTGGCCCTGATTTTCTATCTTGTCTTGCGTAACCATAATAAGGAATTACAGCTGTTATTCTTTTTGCACTAGCTCTTCTAAGCGCATCTAAGGATACAAGTAACTCCATTAAATTATCATTCGCTGGATAAGATGTAGATTGTATTATAAACATATCTTCACCTCTCACGTTTTCTTGAACTTCAACAAAAACTTCCATGTCAGAAAATCTTTTAACTTCGGCTTTTACAAGTTGAGTGTTAAGTGTTTTAGCAATACTTTCAGCCAAGTTTATATTTGAGTTACAAGCAAGTATTTTCATAAGTCGTTGTCCCAAAAAACTTAAATAATTTTAATAACATTTTGAAAGGAACAATGCCAAGTTTTATTAAAAATTTTTTGATTTATAAAAACATTAAAATAATTAAACCTAAAATTAACACAAAGAAAAATATAATTAAATGTGGCATTTAAATACTACCTTATTATCCCAATGACTGATATTTGTCTGCCTGTCTTAATTTTTGTTTGAGGACTTTTATGTGTAGCTCTTCTATGACTGAAGAAAAGGTTAGAATTTGCATAAGTATCCATTTCTACATCGCCAATTTTTCTTATTTTTGAATATTTAAGACTTTCTCTTAATAACAAAGGAAGATCAAATAAATATTGATTATTTTTTTTTTTTAATAATATAGAACTGTTTGCCTTATAAAATAAGCTATCTTGAACTATATGTACGACGTCTTTCTTTATTTCATATGAGTTTTTATGTATTACAGGTCCAATTATAGCTGTGATATCGTCTCTTTTAGCCCCAATTTTTTCCATTTTTATTATTGTTTTTTCAATTATGCTATTAACAGCTCCTCGCCAACCAGCATGGCATGCACCAATAATATTTGTTACATTATCATAGAATAATATTGGAGCACAATCTGCACCAAGAATTGATAAACCTATGCCCTTCAAGTTTGTAACAAGCCCATCAGCTTCTTTGAAATTATAATTCACACTTCTATTATTTAAAGTAATAATGTCAGTAGAGTGTACTTGGTTAAGTTGTATTATTGTATCTAAGTCTAATTCTTTCCTGACCAATTCTAAATTTTCTTTAACATTGATTGAAGCATCTTCATTGTTAAAGCTACAATTGAGAGTGTCATAAGGCTTTTTAGATATTCCTCCAGATCTTGTAAAAAAGCCATAAGTAATTCTTGAATCATCTAGAATTGGATGTTGAATTTTTAAAATTTTCATAAGTACACGCCTTATAAATTCATTTAATAAATGAACTTAAACTTTTTTTCTTGCTATGAATATTATAAAATAAAGACCTACTATAATCATTGGTAACGATAATAATTGACCCATAGAAAAGTTAAAATATAGTAGGCCAATATTGGCGTCAGGTTCTCGAAAAAACTCAATCATAAATCTAAAAGATCCATAACAAGATAAAAATAATGCAGTTATAAGACCTTTCTTATTTAAAATATTTGTAAACTTTATGAATAACAACATTATAATGAAGAGAAGAAAACCTTCAAAAAAAGCTTCATATAATTGACTTGGATGCCTAGGAGAATTGCCAGCATTTGGGAATATCATTCCAAAACTGTGATTTGTTATTCTACCGTATAGCTCTCCATTAATAAAATTAGCTAAACGACCAAAAAAAATTCCGATAGGAGCTACAATTGCAATTAAATCGGCTAAAATTAGAATAGCTGTTTTAGATATTTTGCTTGAATAAATAACAGCAAATACCACGCCTATAAAACCACCATGAAAAGACATGCCGCCATTCCACAATTTAAAAATTTCTAATAAATTATTTAAATAGTAATCAGGATTATAAAATATGACGTAACCTAATCTACCGCCTATAATTATACCAATCATAGAATTGCTTATTAATTCGCTTATGACTTTATTGTCAACTTTAAGGTTTTTGAATTTAATTATATTAAGAATTAAACCCCAACTAAATAAGATTCCAGCAATATAGGAAATGGCATACCATCTGATTTGAATAATACCTAAATCAATTGCAACTGGATTAATATTTGGAAATTCTAACATTCATAAAATCATTCGATTTAATTAAATATTTATTATAACATATATGGACATTATAGATAGGAACTTAAATGAAAAGAAATTTTTTTTTAAAAGACACGGCTGCTGTAATTTCTGGAGCACTTACAACTTTTTCTGATTTAAAAAATGAGATTGATAATATAATTAAAAGTAGATTTGAAAAATTTATAAACTCTCAAGGTATCGTAAGTAGAGAAGATTTTGAAGCGCTTTTAGATAGACATGAAAAATTGAACTCAGAATTTAATTTGTTAAAGATAAAATTGGAAAAGAAAACGGTAAAACCTAAATTAACAAAATTAAAAGGTAAATAATCATTTTTTTTAGTTTAAAAAATCTACATGTAGTATATTATTTTTAATAGAGTAAAAAATATACCATATGTAGTTATAAATGATAGAAAATTTTAATAATATTATAGAATCAGAAAAAATTCTTAATGTATTGCAAAAACATAGTTGGACTAAACGACCTAAATCTAAGTTTAAATTTGCCTATAATTACAAAGGTGATATTGCAGATTATTATCTCAATATTAGTTCCAAAGAAAAAAAAATAACTTTTGAGTATATTTTAGATTTAGAAATTCCTAAGAATAAGGTTTATGATTTTTTTATATTGATAAATCGTATAAATGAGCAATCATCTGATGGATATTTTTCATTTAATATAAATCAGAATGTTATTAAGTATCGTTCTTCTAAAAACTATTTTGATAATTTAACTTACGAAAACCTTTTAAATTTGATTGATACTAATTTAGAGCTAACGTCTGGCTTGTTTCATAATTTTTCATTATTTGTGCATAATTTAGCTTATGGTGATATTAATGAACAGGAATGTATAGAGTTAATGTTTTTACAAATCAAAGGTAACGCTTAATTTTTATAAATGATTACGTTTCAACTGCTTTAATTTAACTATTGGATTGAAAATGAAAAATATAGTTTTATTCGGATATGGTAAAATGGGCTCGTCTATTGCAAATGGATGGCTATTAAAAAAATTAAATTTCAATTTTTACATTATTGAAAAAGAGGCTTTATTAAGAGAAGACGCTAAAATGGATGGCTTTAAAGCATTTAATAATATCAAGGAAATGCTAAACAAATCAAATGTTGAAAATATTGATATAATTTTTTTAGCAGTTAAGCCTCAGCAGATGTTAGATGCTATAAAACAATTCAATGTCATTGATATTGAAAAGACCCTTTTTATTTCTATCGCAGCTGGATTATCATTTTCCTGGTTTAAAAATAAAGTTCACGACAATATTAAAATTGTAAGAGCAATGCCTAATTTACCTGCATCAGTTGGAAAAGGAGTTACTGGTTACTGCAAAAGTGATAATTTAAGTCTAAATGAAGAAGAAAATACAAATACTTTGTTAAACTCGTTTGGTAAAGCTATATGCCTAGATAATGAAAATTTGATTAATGTTGTAACGGCAATATCTGGTTCTGGGCCAGCTTATATCTTTTACTTAGTCGAGGTGCTCTCCAAAATTGGGATGAATCAAGGGTTGTCAGCAGAATCTGCAAAAGTTTTAGCTTTAGAAACATTAATAGGATCCGCTATGTTGCTTGAATCATCAAATATTGATCCTAAAATATTAAGACAAAATGTTACTAGTCCTGGTGGTACAACTGAAGCTGGGTTAGAAATACTCGCTTCTAAAAAAAATGGTTTATTTGACTTGCTAAATAATACAATTAGTTGTGCAAAACAAAGAGCAATTTATTTAAATTCAAATAACTGAGCTAACCATATGAAAAAAAATATAGAAATGATTAAATGGAAATTATGCGAAGGATATTTTTCAATAATTGGGTCAAATTTAAAAGATGAAATAACTTTTGATGAATTAATTTTTGTTAGTAAAGTCTCTGGTAAAGATGCTGAAAAAATAATTTCAAAAAATAGTAAAGATTATAATTTCATTTTTTTAAGAATATTAATTTCAAAACTTGATACACAAACTTTAAATGAATTCAAAATTGATATTAATGAGGATACAGTTTCTAATACTTATGAAAAAATTCTAGAGGGTTTAACTTTAAGATTTGAGAGTTTTTTGCCATATAGACAAAGTTTTAAAATTCTCAGTCAAAGCTCAAATGTTAAGGCTCAAAACTTTTTAAGGCTACTTGAAAAAAACTGTTCTTTTGTTTCTAATTTGTTAGATATAGTTGAAGGGAGACAAAACCAAACCCCAAAAGCTCTAAAGTCTATAGCTTTAAATATAGTTTTTCTTAAAGCTGTAAATATTTTTTTAACAGAAAAAGGTAATAGTTTAGACAGCACGATCAGATTTTTAGATAAAGACTTAAGAGACTTTGAGGATTTAGGGCAAATGCTTGGGATAATCAAAAATTAAATCATAAAGGCAACAATAATCTTATCCTTAACCCACCCAAAGGGCTGTCTTCTAGTATAAGTTCTCCACCATGATTGAGTACAGCATTTTTTGCTATAGATAAGCCAAGACCAGTCCCTCCTGTTTTATTGTTTCTTGAATTGTCTAATCTGGTAAAAGGTAAAACAACTTCTTCTCGCTTGTCTCTTGGAATCCCTGGGCCATTATCATCAATTATTATTTCGCTATGATCGTCAAATATTTGTATTTGGGCGCTTGCTTTTCCAGCATATCTCATTGCATTAGTAAAAAGATTTATTAATGCTCTTCTAATAGATTGAACTTGAATAGGAAAAACTGGAAGGTTCTCAGGTGGGATAGAAATATGAATTTGTTTGCCGTCTGGATCTGATGATTTAGCTGCTTGTTGAAGTAATTTAAATAGACTAGCGTCAACCATTTGTTCTTCTCGGTCATTTCTTGCGAAATCTAAATAAGTGTCAATCATATTTTCTAATTCTATTATTTCATTTTCAAATTCTGTTTTTATATCTTCAATATTACTCATCATAGCTAATTGGAGTCTCATCCTAGTAAGAGGTGTTTTTAAGTCATGACTAACACCAGCAAGAAGAGATGTACGCTCAGATATTTGTTTGTTTATTCTATGTCTCATAGCTTGAAAAGCTCTTCCAGCAATTCTTACTTCAGTTGCACCTTCAATATTATAGTCAGTAACTTCTCTTCCAAATCCAATTTGTCTCGCAGCATTTGCTAATTTAAGTATAGGCCTTACCTGGCCTCTAAGAAAAATTATAGCAATTGAGAAAAGTATGACGGAAGCACCAACTGACCACATAATAAATGTAATTCCGGTAGGAACAAATAATCTTTTATTATCTATATTCATTCTTACAATTCCATTTGCAAGTTGGATATCTACATAAAACTTTGTTGAATCCTCGATTGAAGATAGATAAAATGGTTTTTTAATTCGACTTTCTAGGGAAGTACGGAAATTTTTAAATTTAGAATTAAAAGATTGGTTTGGTTTTAATATACCTTCATCAAGCCAATAAAATATAATATCGAAATATTGTCTTGCTCTAACCGCAGATAGTGCTCTTTGATCTTTTGAAGGTTCGTTGCCTAATTCATCTATTAATAAACCTAAATCCTTAGCTAAATTTTTTGACATATGTCTAGATACCCAGTCCCAATGCCTTTCATAAAATATTGAAACCGATATTATTTGTACAAGAATTATTGGCACAAGGATAATAGCCAACATTCTTCCAAAAAGGCTTTTAGGTGTAATGTTTCGTAGTCTCATAATTTACTCTTTTTCAAAAAACATTATCAGTCTTATCATCATGAGTTTGTAGCATCCAACCTATACCTCTAACAGTTTGTAAATAAATAGGGTGTCTCTGATCTTCTTCTATTTTACGACGAATTCTTGCAATTGCTACATCTATGGATCGCGTTTCCATTGATCCACCAAGAGAATTATTAATATCATCTCTTGTAAAAGCTTTGTTTGGAGATAAACAAAAACAATTTAGTAATTTTTGTTCCGAGGTTGTTAAATGAACTGGAATGTCATTTTTATACAAATTTAATGATTTTTTATTAAATAAAAATGGGCCGAACTTAGTATTGTTTATATCCTTATTTTTAATAAAATTTGATGTATGTCGTTTAAGAATATTTTGAATCCTTAGTAAAAGCTCTCTTGGTTCAAAAGGTTTTGTCATGTAGTCGTCAGCTCCAAATTCAAGGCCATCTAGTCTGTCTTCTGGATCTGACATTGCTGTGAGCATTAGAGCGGGTATTAAGTTAGTTTGTCTTGTTTCTTTTAAAAAATCTAATCCACTTTGACCAGGCATCATTATGTCAATAACCAATAGATCGAAGATTAAACTTTCCATTATTTTTTTTGCTTGAGTTGTATCTTCTGCATCAGATACTCTAAAGCCATTGTTTTCTAAAAATTGCTTAAGCAATGATCTTAATTTTTGATCATCATCAATTACTAAGATATGAAAATTTTGAGTTTGTAAATTTTGATTATTCATTTTTATAGATTAGCTTTAATATAAATTTTTATAAATAGAAAATATTTTTTAAAATTTAATTATAAAAGAAAATTACTTAATAACTTAATTAATTATAAAACTTACTTCTTAATATTTGATTATTTAAAAATAATGTGGATTATAAATAATATCTTATTAGGGAGGAAATTTTTTGGTTAATTTGTCGTTTGATAATCGTGAAGGTTATATTTGGTATAATGGTAATATTGTTGATTGGAGAACTGCTAACGTTCACGTTTTAAATCATGGGTTGCATTATGCTAGTTGTGTTTTTGAAGGAGAAAGAGCATATAACGGTAAAATATTCGAAACTGAACAGCACACAACTAGGTTATTTAAATCAGCTGAATCTCTTGATATGATCATACCATTTACGGAAAATGACATAATAGAAGCTAAGAATGTATTATTGAAAAAAAATTCATTAATTGATGCTTATGTAAGGCCAGTAGTTTGGAGAGGAAGTGAAATGATGGCTGTTTCAGCTCAAACAACTAAAATAAATGTTGCTATTGCTGTTTGGGAATGGCCAAGTTATTTTGATCCTGCCCAAAAAATGCAAGGTATTAAGCTTGATATAGCTAAATGGAAACGTCCAAGCCCAGAATGTGGCCCTGTTCATGCTAAAGCTGCAGGATTATATATGATTTGTACCCTATCTAAACATGAGGCAGAAGCCAAAGGATACAGCGATGCCTTAATGTTAGATTACAGAGGACAAATTGCTGAAGCTACAGGAGCAAACATTTTTTTTAAAATGCCAGATGGTAAAATTCATACCCCTTTGGCAGATTGTTTTTTGGATGGTATTACAAGAAGGACTGTAATTGGTCTGGCAAAAGCAAATGGTATAGAGATTGTTGAAAGAAAAATAATGCCTGAGGAAATGGCTGACGCTGAAGAATGTTTTTTGACTGGAACCGCTGCAGAAGTTACGCCTGTTCAATCAATTGGAGATTATAAATTCACGCCTGGTGAAATTTGTCTTAAGTTAACAGATGCCTATAATAAATTGGTTAATGAAAAATAAATGTAATATTAAACCTTCCATTTTTTTACAGCATCGTTGTCTAGTGAATTGAATTCAACCCATTTCTTTTTGTTTCCATCGTCCTCAATTTTCCAAAATGGCGCTTGTGTTTTCAACCAGTCCATTACAAAGTTACAGGCATCAAATGAGTCTTGTCTATGTTTGGAAGCAACACCTACAAAGACTATTTGATTAGAGGGTAATAATTTTCCAATTCTGTGTATAACTGTCACTGCAGAAATACTCCATCTTTCACAACTTTCATTAACTATATTTTCTATTTCTAATTCAGTCATTCCAGGGTAATGCTCTAAAGTTAATGATTTTATAGACTCATTTTTTTTTTCATCAAACCCTCTTACAATACCAACAAAATTTACAATTGCTCCAGGTTCATCATTTTGTAGCTTTTTATTTTCTTTGGTTACATCAAAATCATCACTCTGAATTCTAACATCAATTATAGCAGTATGTTTTTTTTTCATTTATCCACCTGTAACAGGAGGGAAAAAAGCAACCTCATCATTATTGTTTATTTTGGTTTCAAATGGAGAGTAGTTTTTGTTTACAGCTATTTTAATAAGGTCTCTTTTGGCAAAAGCGTGTTTGTATTGATTGTTTAAACTATTTAGATGATCTATCAATTCATTGATAGTTGTTACGTTACTTGGTAAATCAAAGTTTTCTTCAGATTTTCCAACATGTTCTCTTATCCAAGAAAAATATTTAATAATCATTTAAACTCCATATTTTTTTTATTTTGAAAAAATAAATTTATTTTTAAAATATACTGAATTCCAGTAAAAGCAGTTATTATGGCAGCAAACCACAAAATAGTATAAGAAATTAAACCTAATAATTTTATTTCATATAGAAATATATCTGATCTCCAAACTAAAAAAAAGCCACAGGCTATCAATTGAGCAGCTGTTTTCCATTTTGATAATAATGACACTTCTAATGATATTTTATAGGAAGATATACTTTCTCGTAAACCTGATATTAAAACTTCTCTTAAAATTATAACCAGGGCCGCAATAAATGAGTAATAATAATCAAAAACGTTCTCCGACGCTAATGCAAGTAAGACACCTATTACTAAAAGTTTGTCGGCAATTGGATCTATTATTTTACCAAAATTAGATAGTACATTATATTTTCTTGCATAAAAGCCGTCGAAATAGTCACTTAATCCAGCTAATAAAAGTAATGGTACAGAAATAATAGCTCCATTATTACCACCATATATAATGATTAAGGGAAGAAAAACTGCAGAAATACATCTAAAAATTGTTAACCCATTAGGAATAGCTTTTTTAAGTATGTTTTTTTGCATAAAGAATGCCCTAATAATAATATTATAACACATTCTACCTTAAAGATAAATTTTGATATAGTTAAGTATTTATTAATTAATTAAAAAAATAAATGGAAATAAGTTTTATACAACCAGGAAGGAATAATTTAAAGTATCTTAAATGGTCTTATGATTCTATTAGAAAGAATCAAGGAGATCATATAGTTGAAATCTGTGTAGCGGACGATGCATCTACAGATGGAACTTGGGATTGGTGTTTAGAAATGATGGATAAAGATCCGTTATTTAAAGCTTTAAAGTGGGACGGACCAGAAAGAGCAGGACACACAATTTTATATGACAGATTAGTTAATGAAACAGCTACTAAAGACATTTGTATGATTTACCATGCAGACATGTATTTAATGCCAGGTGCCTTAGATCAAATTGAACATAAATTAAAAGATAAAACAATAGTATCACTTACTAGAATTGAACCACCATTACATCCTAATGGAGGTGAAAAAATATTAAAACCATTTGGGATGTATCCTGAAGAGTTTAACGAAAAAGTATTTGGTGAGTTTGTAGAACAAAGTGCTAGTATAGATAAAACAACAAATGGTATATTCGCGCCTTGGATGATGTGTAAATCAGATCACCAAAAAATAGGTGGACACGATCCAAGAATGCACTCGTGTAGAGAAGATAGTGACATATTTAATAGAATGTTATTAGCAGGTTATAAGTTTATACAACCTTGGAACTCGTTAGTATACCACTTTACAGGTAGAGGTGCAGGTTCGTTTAGTGAAGATAAAGCAAGACACGATGCTTGGAAAGTACAGATGGAAACATCAACTAGAGAGTTCACTCGTAAGTGGAAATCATCAGTTAAACATACAGCACTGATGGAACCCATCATAACACCTATATATAACACCGCTATTATAGTGAAAAACTGTAATATCCAACTTTTAACAGCGTTGGAACCATGGACACATAACGTTTACGTTGATTGTGATTACTATGGTTATATAGCGCAGGAAAAAGACAACACAATCGATGATTTATTTGAAAAAATCAAACCTATTGATGAAAAACCTAAAAACGACATACTTATAAACATTGACGGCTCAACGTTTAATAACCAAGATTTCCAGTTCTTACAACAAATAGGAGATATTATTAAAAATAGTGGTCAGATAGGAAAATCGAAACTAGGTAATATGTTGATTCAAATCAACGAAATAAAAGAAATACAAAATGAATTGTGTAAAATGTAAAGGGGAGATTAACCCACTAAGGGTTAAAGCTCTACCAAACGTTAAAATCTGTATCGAGTGTGCTAGAGGCACAGTACAACGTAAAGCAGGTATGCCTGTAACCTATGGTTCAGGAGACCATACGTGGACTGAAACAGTTATAGTAAATCAGTCTACTTACGATCAACACCACCCCACACTCGAACAGACTTTAGATGAAGATGAACATATTGTTGAATTTGGAATAGAATAATGCCATTAGCTAAGCCCTTAAGTCGCGCAGTAATAGAAACAGCTATGGCTAACACCAAGTCAAATCGTGCCGCGTCTAGGTATTCAAGATGTAGTTATACACACTATAAATCTTGGGCTAAACAATATATTGACGAAGAATCAGGTTTATCTTTATTTGAACTTCATAAAAACCAAAGTGGTAAGGGTATACCTAAGTTTCTAAATCATAGTTCTAAAGAACCTGCTTTAATAGATATAATCGAAGGTAGAGTATCGGCTGCATCGTTTAATCCTCAAAAGTTAAAATATAGATTAATACAAGAAGGATATTTAGCTGAAAAGTGTAACTGCTGTGATTTTGAAGAGCGTAGAGTATTAGATTATAAAATACCTTTAATATTACACTTTAAAGATAAAAATACTAATAACTACTTTGCTGATAATATTGAGATGCTTTGTTATAATTGCTACTTCCTCCGGGTTGGGGATGTATTTAACGATAAAGATATCCAAAAGTTTGAATCAGGTATCGAATCAACTCAAAACACATCTGAAAACGTTGATATGGATTTAGATGATTATACTAAAAAACGATTTATAGAGTTAGGTTTGATGGATGTAGATGAAGACGAAGCTAACGATTTAATATCCAGAATATGAAACGTAGCAAAAAACATAGAAAGCTAATCAAAGATTACGATAAACAAAAACGTAAACACCTCGATAAGCTAGCATCAAAGATGTTGGCTACCGACGAAAAAAATCGTATATTGAAGGGTAAAGTTATCAACAAAGATATCTTAGATCTATTTTAATATGGCAATACAACTAATATTTGACAGCGCCGAACACTTTGAGGAGTTAATAGCGGCTCAAGATTATGAGTTAGCTACATCGTTTGTAGAATCGATGTTAGATAACGTAAACGCAGATGAAAACTCAGTTTCTGTTATAGAAGCGTTTTTCGAGGAAGAAGACACTATTTATGATTTTGAAATAGAAAAAGTAAACTTTATTCCAAATTTTAAAGAATTCCTTACGATATATGAACGTGAGGAGGATTACGAGGGATGCCTTGTAATCTCAAATGCCATAAAAACACTCGAAGGTCAGGCATAACCTTAGTATTAACGAACACTTTATTTATGATTAAACTCCCAAGATTAATTATTATTGTGGTGATTTTGTGTATAACAGCAGCATTTGCTAACTACTTACCAAAACCCAAACACACCCCACTATCAGTTATTCCAAAAGAAGTTTGCATTACAACACCAAAAGTTACTACAACTAAAATAGTTACGAAAGAACTACCTGATTTTTTAAATCAAATAGGTAAACGTGAATCCTCAAATCGATATAATATCGTTAATAAGTTTGGATACATGGGTAAATATCAGTTTGGACGTAAAACTCTTAACAAAATAGGTTTCAAACACGTATCAAATACTCAGTTTTTATCTAATCCTGCAATACAAGAAGCAGCTATGTTAAAACTACTAAATTCCAACAAACGTACACTACGCCGACAAATCAAGAAATACGTTAATACACGTAGGCACGGCGTGTATATCACCGAATCTGGTTTGCTAGCAGCAGCACACTTAGCAGGTGCTGGTAACGTTAGAAAGTTTTTACGAAACGGTAAGGATAAACGAGATGGATTAGGAACTCCACTAACTGAATACTTAACTAAGTTTGGCGGGTACAACTTGGCTTCGCTAAACTAAAATCGTATATTATACAATATGGAAAATAACGAAGAGATGATTGTGTTAGAGGTATTTAACGCTATGGCTGATGAAATATTGATGCACGATGATATTGATAGAATAGAACTAAACCACCTATGTTCAGCTTTAAGTTTAGATTTACAACTCGCAAGAGAAAATAAATATGAGCGAAAGGTTATTTACGAAGCATAAAAAACTATTGAAAATAATATGAGGGATATTTGGCTACGCCAGATATCCTTCGTATATTATGGTATAATATTAATAAATAAAGGTCATGGCACTATACAAAGTAAAGTATCGAGGTAAAACACGTATTACATATGCTGAAGGAGCATTAAAGTTACCAGGTTCGATGAGTGATATAGCAGTAAGTAGATTTCAATACGAACATCATAATCTACTACCACCTATGTTAACTACACTAAACGGTCAAAGGTATATGATGCCTGGGTGGGTTAAAGTTAATCACTATACTACACTAGCAGATTGTAAACATATACCTCCAGTTGTTAAAGTAACTGAGACTGAAAAGTTTGAGTTTAGTTCATCATCATCTAATAAAGTATATGTTGCAAAACGTATTACTAAACCAAGTGGTGAGGTTACACTAAGTTGTAACTGTCCTGGCTCATTTCGCGCATTTGATAGACGTTGCAAGCATATAAAATCGTTAGAATAATATGAGTAAACAACCAATATACAACTTCAAAGGAACAGAGTACTTAATCACTTATAAAGGTGAAGGTATTCAAGATGAACAGTGGTTCTTAGATCAGTTAAAGGAAGCGGAACTACAGGGTGATTGGGTAACAGTCAATAATAGAATAACAGGCGGATTAGCTTGGGGACACGTTAAACATAAAATAATAACATCTCATTTGG
>ENA-OQVM01001617-OQVM01001617.1-marine-metagenome-genome-assembly--contig:-NODE-1617-length-29248-cov-11.391176_pt1 | contig 29248 bp, 41 predicted proteins | sample MGYA00237776_ERZ505498 | MGnify/ENA primary metagenome ERZ505498 (study PRJEB26159, sample SAMN06265151) | marine metagenome | isolation source: Helgoland LTER site | place: Germany:Helgoland, sampling...
TGTGCGAGGGCAAAGGGTTTTATTGTTTATACGACGTGTTGTATGGGCAAAGCCCTTGCCGTTTTAATGGCATACAATACGGTTTGGGTATGGTTAGTGCGATTAAATTAAACGAAAATAAATTATGGAACAAACATTTGAAGATTACCTAAAGCAAGCAAGACAAGATTTTGCAAAAGTAGCAAGTGAATATACCGTTACTGAACATTTAAAATTAAGAACGGCTATAGATAGCTTGCTGATTGCCTATGACCAAGCAGTAAACCAAGCATTAACTATACCCGTTGTTGTAAAATCGTTGCCTAATAAATACTGCCCTAAGTGTGGCGAACCGATTGCTAAACCGCATAAGTTTTGGTGTAAAGACAAGCCTTAATCGGCTATGTTTTACAACCTCGTGTTGGCGGTAGTTTTTTTTCCATTTCAATAATCGTACTTATACAAAATAAATTTTCAATACTTTTCAAATTTGGTGATTTTTCATTTTTATTTAAATACTCAAAAATAGATTTACAATAATAATTTAAATGTTTATCAAATTTAATATCTGAGTGTTTTACAGCTGCACTCAATATGCTATTTGCCATTAAAATTGAGTTTTTAAGAATATTGTTCCGTTTAAATTCAACTATCTTTTCGTTTTTAACAATTCTTAAAGCATCCCAAAACCCTTCATCAGCTCTTGGATGAATGTATGAAGACCCTAAATCATATCCTAAACTATAAAGAAACGATAGATTCAATTCTTTTGCGAGATTCTCAATCTTAGGTTCTTCCCATTCTTTTTTTTCTTTTTTTAGTTTTTCATATTTCTCAACTTGCTCTTTTTGGTCAATTAAATATTCTCTAGTTTTTGTGCTATTAAATTCAGAGCTACTTCTTGTTTTATTTCTAGATTCAAATGTTTTAATAAAAGACCAGTCTTTAAATGCTTGGTAACTATTTTTTTTATTTAAATGTTCAAGATAGAAATACCGTTCTATTATAAGACGATATAATGCCATAGCTTCGCCTTCTTGATCTTCTTTCAAGAGAATATTTATGCTATTTAACAGTGAGTGTGATTTTGATATAAAATTCCTTAAAATTATATTTTTCGTGTCAGAATTAGGATCGTCGAATACTATAATAACAATTTTAGTAATCCGCTTATATGATTCAACTAATTTGATTAATTCATTATACTCTAGGTTCATTCATAGTTTTTTTTAATTACCGCCAACACCAAGTTATGCGAAGCGCAGCTACGTCATAGAAACTGTTAGCGATTATTTTTTTGTCTTATTCAAAAAGTTGTTCGTGGCTCAAAGTTAGGGACTTTTCGGAGCTGGTTTATCTCTAAAATCATCATATATTGTATTGATACCCAGTATTATTTCATCTAAACTCTTGCTTTTTTGTAAATTATTAATGATCTTGGAAAGTGGTCGACCTCTACTAATAGTTCCATGGTCTTCTATATATCTATCTAATATTTCTGAAGCCTTTCTCATAGTGAGTAAATATGAATCTGCATTTGAACGCAAATAATTTAATTTATTTTCAGATTGATCTAAAGCTTTCTTAAGTTCATTTTTTTCATATTTGAGCTTCTGGTTTTCCTCATCATAATTATTATTAGATTTACTCAAATTAGCTCTACTTGTGTTAATGGATTCAATTTCTTTTGCCCATTTGTCTTTGATGTTTTTTAACTCATCCAACAATTTGCCATAATCGGTTGCATCAATTTTGGTTCGCTTGTCTATATGTGTGAATTGATAGTTTTTAAATTGAACAACAAGCCAAGAAGCAAGTATGTTGAGTGTGCCAAAAAGCACTAAGGCCACTACTGTAAATCCGAGTGGCTTCCATAACAAATTAGTGGACTCTATAAGTTCAAGTTCTTCAATATAGTCAATTCGAGTGATGCCGTGTAGGTGTTCTTCGTTGATAAACAAGATAGCAACCAATATTTTCCAATTACTAGCAATCCATGCCAAAATAAATGTTCCTGTAAATGGTTTTTTTGCTCTTTCGTATAAAGTCGCTTTAACTGATTGATGAAATTTTTCCATGGTTTTAATGATTTGAGGGTTATTTTTAAATCCATACCAGCGTTTTGTATAGGATAAGTATAGATTAATTAGCTAAATATACATGTTTTTAATTTCCATTTTATTCTCCTTAATTGTCTTTATAATTTTCATTTATTTTTTTTACAGAAACATTAGTAATTTCGTGACAAGCTTTTAATAGCCGATGCAAAGAATTGGTTAAATAACTTGCGTCAATTTTCAGGTTTTCACCCAACTTATAATTAGATGCTGAGTTCAATTTTAGGTAAGTTTCATTAACAATTGAATTATTATGAATAATTAAGTTTCTTGCAGAATAAATCTCTACTATTTCATTAAAAAAGAGTCCATTTTTTTCATTTACGCTGACATATTTAAAGTTTAAATTAAATTTTTTTTCTAAATATTCAATTCTTTCCTTGATGCTTTGACGGCCCAATACCTCAACTTCCTTTTTGATTAAATTATTTTTAATATCTTCTATAGAATCAAATGAAAGTAACTCTTCATAAGTTAAATTCTTTGTTTTAGTTTTCAAAGATTGCCAGAAAGATTTCAATAACAAGGTAGTGATTTTTGATAAAAACACATCGAAATACGTCACAGCATGAATTAGTGTCATCTGATAAATTAATAATGGAAGTCCATTAATTCGTCTATTCGTCTGGGCTAATTCAGCCTCTTTTATAATTTGAGCTCTTGTTTTATTACTATGTTTGTTGATACTTTCAATAAAATTTTGTTTTTTATCTTCATAAACCTTAGTTAATTCTGGTATATTTGACTTGAAGTGCATTAGCTGACTAAGTATATCTATAAACTCTATTCTAGACTCAATTACTTCTAACTCGTTTTCGTTTAAGAACATTTTTTATGATATTTGTTGAGGGAAAACTATTCACCATAAGGTATAGTAATTATGCTACTGTTGGAGAGTGGTTTAACTCGGGGTTTAATTATGGAACAATTTAAGAAAATAATTCCAATCTTAGTTATCATTGCTATATACGGAGGCATCACAACGATCTACTGCATAGATAACGATATTCCTATAAGATCTGCCTTAGACATAACTGTACCGCTCCTAATTGGGTTTTTCTTGCTGTATTTAGTTAAAAGTAATTGGAAAGATTTCATGAACAAATAATATCTCATTTTTTTTATATCTTTATCAAAAACTCTGTCTCATGAAAAAAGCCCTACTTATTACCTTATTATTTTCCTGTTTTAGTTTGACAGCTCAAACACCCAGTGAAAGCGAAGTTCAAGAAATTATTCAGAAAATAAACAATTTAGACAGCCTCTCAGCGCGTCAATTTGCTGATGACATTGCCCTTTCATCTAAAACAAATTTTCAGTTTTATGAGCTTAAAACTTATAAAAAAGGCCGCATTCTTAGATACAATTATATTAAGATGGATCTGCCTGAAGATCAACAACAGAAGATCGAATCCTATGGATGTGATCAAAATTGCTTGACTGTTGAATTTAAAGTGTATTATGAGGGTGGGAATCCTGATTTAGAAATTATTGGAGAAAAAAAAATAGCATTTAGCGAAGTTGGAAGCTTCAGATTTTTAGACATATTTCCAACGTGGAAACGGGTATTTTATACAAACTCAACTGAAGTTGATGTTTTGAGTTTTAAAAACAACGATATTTATTTAGCAAATACTGGTGTTTTCAGATTTCAAAAATTCAACAACTTTTGGACACTTAAAAATCAGAGCTTTTAACAATTGGATTTGTAAAACCAATCTATTTTTTATAAATTCGTAATATGCCAATGAGTCCGAATCAAAAAAAAGGGATCAAAAAAAACAAGCTGCTACGCTACAAGGACGTTTTGGACTTATATAATGAAAAAAAAACAGAAGATATTCCTGTAATTGTAATTTGGCGCAAACACATTTACCCACGTTTTTACATTTCACGAAAAACACTTTATATAATTCTAGCCACGCCCGTGGTTAAAGAACTCAAAGAAATTGCAGCCATTGAAGAACAGCAGCTTCAGATGTTTTAAACATCGTTTAAACCACAACTATACGTAATTGTATATTCCTGGACACCATCGTCACGTTTAACCCTCACGCATCCCGTACGAATTAATTTACCTGCATATACTTCTGGATTAAATCCTTGTAATTTTTTATGAATTTCTTCAATGAGGTCCCAAATGCTCCAAGCATTATCTTTTTGAGTCACTGGCGCTTTTGCAGATGTATTGGTTAACTTCAAATTTGCAACAGTAAAACTAAACACCGCTTCAGCTTGTTGGCGCTCAATTGGAATTACTTTTTTGTCTCGACCAATGTTTGAATACTCAGCATTGGTAATATCTATGAGTACACAAGGCCATTGCACAGGAAAATTTGGACTGAAATAGTCTAACTGACCCCAATCTTCATCTACGTATTTAAGGTCTGTTAAAGTGGCTAATCTCGTTTGAATGTTTTTAATTAGTGCTTTCATCTATTTAAGTTTTTTAAGTATTTCTTTATTAAGATTTTGTAAGTTATGATCCACTACTTTTTTAATTCGCATTTCAACAGCAGGATCAAAGCCAATGAAACGCCGTTCTTCAATTTTCATTTTAGTGCCGACTTTCATAAGTGCCATTGCTTTCCATTTAGAAGCTTCAGCAGAAAGTGACCTGTTTCTTTTGGTGTTTGCTGCTTTTTTCTTTCTGACATTAAAAACAACAGCATTGCTAGACTTGTAGTGCATGGCCCAGAAAAAGCTTTTCATTTTTGCGGTCACCACAATTTCACCGCCTTCGTTATGAATGCTCGCATAGGGTAAGTTACTACTCCAACTGATTTTTCCAGTCTTGGTTGACGATTTTATACTTTTTCTCAAACGCCCTGACCTCAGTAATAGAGATCCTCTACTATTGGCGTGTTTGGTGGTTTTCCACTTTTTATTGAAGAAGCTTTTACGCTCAAAATTACGATCAAACGCTTGGGTCAAATCGACTTCAACATCTTTTAAAATTTCGTTTAAAAACGATTTAGAATCCATATTTAATTTTTTTTGTATCTTTGTTATTATGAGTTTTTCTAATCAAAATCTTAGAGAGTCAACAATTTTTGATTTAACAACAGACCCCAACATTATTGTTGGTGAATTTGGTATTTCGGAAACTGCTGATCAGTACAACAAAATTATTTCAATAGAAACTCGAATTAAAGATTTTTTAGACCTCTCAGAACTGACAAATGATTCTAAATTAAAAGAAGCAGTTTATAAACAGTTCAAAGAGGAATTACTTGTTTTTGCTTATTAATTTTTTATCTAACTTCAATAGCTCACTATACCCATACTCTTCATGCACCAATGCTAAGCGTACAAACTCCGTTACATATTTTTTAGTCAGTTTAGAATTATTTACAATAGCATCAACTAAACCTATTTTTTGAAAACTATAAGTTTCATTTAATAGATGCTTTTCCACATCTGCCAAAACTTTTGATTTATTAGCTTTACTAAACTTTATTAGTTGATCGTAATTCCTAACCATTGTATTATAACCCGTATTACCTCGATCATTCATTAGTTCTGTGTTCTCCAATTTTCCGCCCATAGATTTCATAAACTCTGGCAGGCGTTTCCTGGATACAAATTCATTTGCTAATTCCATATATCTAGTGTCTATTTTTGTCAAATCAACATAACCAATTTTGTTTGCATTATGCATAATTTCATGATGTAAGGTTGAAATTGCTTGTTCTTGTAAATAAGTTGTTTTTCTCCCTTTATTAATATTATTTATTCCACTAATCACTTTATTCATGATTGTTTTTTTCAAATAAATATCACCTTTCATGCCCGTATATCCATTAACGCCACGTCTTCGAGTAGTTGTAACATACTTAAATGAACGCGCAAAATAATCAGGGTTTTTCTTCGCAAAGGATTTAAAATAGTCAGTTAAATCATCTTCATTCCTAATGGTTTTTGTTTTTTCACTGATCTGTTTTTTCACAGTAGCTTTCACTGCCTTAGCTCCAACAACTTTGTTATATGGATGCTTTGGCGGAAAAATCACTTTTTGTTTGGCAGGGTTAAATCGAAAAATAGCTAGTTTGTTTTCACCTTTTTTACCGAGCTTCGTCGTTGCTTTTTCACCAAGTTCAATTGCTTTCTTTGGATCACTTTTATCATTCAGATAGCTTAAGACCTGGACAACGGTACAACGGCAACGCCACCCATTTGGCGCAAAATAGGAGTCCCAAAATGGATCGCTTTTTGGTAGTGTAATATCGTGAAGAACTCTGTGACTGTCACGAACCCTGTCATCATTGGCCGTTCGGTACTGTAGATAATATTTGTCACCATCTTCAAAGGATTCCCAACGTTCGGCCATTTGCACGGCTCCAACGGCAAAATCATATTCGGCTTCTAAATAATTTTCGTTATAATTCTTTTTTATTTTCGAAATATCATTAGAAAATTGTGAAAATGATTTAATCGTTTTGTCTTTTGTCAATAAAAGCCTGGAAGCTTCAAAAAGTTGTGCATGAGTTTTGAGAGAAGAAAATAGAAAAATGTCATTTTCTAATCGGCCAATGAGTTCATTTGAAAGTTGGTTGTCTTTCAGTGTATCATTTAAGATTTTAGCCGTTGATCGAATGATTTTTTTGTACTCAGGTACTTTTTCTAAATCTTCTGGCTTGTAAGTTCCTTTTTTGTGCAGCATTTTAAATGCTGTTTCAACTGCTTTTAATAACGGTTTAAGGTTATCGGACAATGACAGGTTTAGCGTTTGTTTTTCGTGCTTACAATGGCTGCAACTGCAATCATACAAGAAGTCTAAACGACTATGAAATGCCCCAAAATAAACTTCAGGGCTTACACGAAAAAAGGGTCAAGTCCGTCAAGATTTAAACCTAAAGTGTTTTGCTTTGGTGCTTCTCGTTTTCCGATCACTTCGATGCCGAATTTCTGTTGCAGCCATTCAGGTTTTACATCAAAATATTGCAAGGATTCGCTTGTCATTTTCCAGAGTTGTTCAATATCCTCAGTTTGTTCATAGCCATACGTCAATTCACCTTTTAGAACGCCTAAATTAACGAGCGCTGGTATCACGGTTGAGTTCCAGTTTTGCTCTAAAAAACGCAAATCGCTATCGATTAACGTTTGAAGCATTTCTTGGCCGCTTTGATCTTTGGATCGGCTTCCATTTTGGGTGTCTTGACCAATGACAGCTCCAGTAATTAGTAGCGATATTTGATTGTCACATAAATTAATTAGATTCTTATACACATCTCCGTTCGTATTCACAGATTTAGCCCACTCAAATTCTTCAGATTCGTCAATAATGAACCAAGCCGCCGCGCCCATGTCCTTCATCATTGTTTCGGCACGCCTGACCATTCCAGGATCTTGTGTATTTGTTTTCATCACTCTCGGAGGGATGCCGTATATTTCACATAGTTCACTCCAACAGCTTTGTGCAAATCTCTTAAATAGGACATGAGGCACCGCATTATTCAAGAGCCCTAAGTTTCCTTTTTCTCCAAATTCTAAAAGCCACGTTCCGTATTCGCTTACTTCTCGGTAAAATATTTTTTTGTCCTCACTGTAATCTGGATAGAACGCGCCATTTAAGGGGTCAATATTATCACGAGGGATTAAATCAACAACCAATTGATCTTCTTTTCCAATTTCTTCACTAAATGAAAATTCGATCAATGAATGAATACGATATTTAGAGTCCAAAATATGACGATTAATGTCATTCGTAAAAAGTGCATTATTTAGAATTTTTGTTTGTTCTTCATCCACTTCGCCGCTTGGTTTTTTCAAGACGATTCTTTCAGATAAAGCTTTCAAATTCCTGTTTTTATATTGCGAAGTCAACAAAGCATCTAAAGAGATTTCATCAAACAATTGTTGCAGTAAAAACCATTTTGGATTTTCTTCCAGTTTTGTCATTCGTAAGGCACGATTCCAAGTTGCAATATCTTGGCGTGTTCTGGATACAGCTTTAGGTGCAACCGTGGCCGCATAATTAGGGCCTTTGCCTTTGGTTGTTTTGCCATTGGCGGCAAAGGTCTGTTGTTGTTTTTGTTGCGGGGATCTTCTTCTATTTCTATTATTTTTTCGTGCCATCTCTATTCGTGATTAAATTTTTTTCTTGAACCATAAATAAATGGCTCTCTTTCAATTGCGTCTTCAGAATCGGGATCAAGCGTTGGCAATGTGCTTAAATTCACTTCACCATTGGCCAATTGTTTTAGCCAATTAATAGCCCGGTCATAACGTTCTTTAGTTTGCTCATAAATCACGTCGGCATTGCACAACTCGACGATCCACCATTTTGCTATGGTAATGGCGTGTTTTAAAATTAGGGCATTTCTATCAGTTCCAGAAGCCGTAAGAATGGCTTCCACATCATATTGCAGCCTCCCATCTAACCATTCTTTTTTGTGGTTTCCTGACAAATAGCTTCTAACTTCTTCTTCAGCTGCTGCCATCGCCACATCTATAATGTCATCATTTCCTTCAGTTATCTGTTCTAATTGATAATTGTACATTGTACTTGGTAAATCGGTTTTTTGTAAAAACATAGTTTAAAATCTTCGTGAATCGACGGACCCAAAGGAGTAAGTCGTTGCTTTTTTTATCATTCTACTTTGAATCAACCAACACGCCCCCTCGAGTGCATCGGGTCCATCCATTACGGTGGATTTTTCGGACACGCCAATCATTTGATCGTGCATCCGTATCATATTCGGTTCTTCTTTTTCTTTGATGTTAAAAATTAAATTTCCAAGTCGATTAAGCGGCTCCAAAGTGCCTTCAATTCTGAAGAATTTATCGGGCTTTTTTCGTTTGTCTTCTGTTATTGGAATTGTGAACCCGTAGATGTCTGCTTTTTGATAAATTAAAGGCAACAAAACCTGTTCGTAATGTGGACCTTGCAAAGAGTTATTCTCTATCGAAATGCGTTTGGTATCGACGTTGTTTTCTTTTAAAAACAAATAGGCTTCATAGAGCCAATCTACAAATTTAGCGTTGCTCGTTTGTTCGACCCAAACCTTATATACATACCGTTTGCGGCCTTTAGAACCTACTATCACTACAGATTTATGGGAAGCTTGTTTATTGCGACCTCTGTCTTTGTTTGAGGTCGAAGGATCTGCATATACGATCACTTGGTCACAAGTTGATAGTTTAGGGCATTTGTTGTAGGTTAATTCCTTAAACGTATCGCCTTCAGAAATGGGATTGTTAAAGTATTCTTTTTGTTGAGCGCTCCACGGTATTTTTGAAAGAACCCGATCGATCAGTTTTTCAGTGTTTTTTTGTGGCCACGAGCTTTTGCCATCTTTATTGCGAATGTTAATTATATCGTGTTTGTCAGCTACTTTGGCCATTTCTGTAATGCAACAATATTTTGCTATGATGTTCCCACAAGCGAGCCACAAAAGAGGCTCAGAAATCGAGCGACAGGCATAGAGAGCTTCCATCACCCACTTCACCATTGCTTTGACTCTGTCTGGATTTCGACAGGCTTCGTCGCTGTCTATATCGTCAGGAATGATAATATCAGGCCTCACAGCATCGTTTCTGGTCCCTCTGGGGTTTTGCCCTTCTCCAATGGCTCTAAATGAAGCTCTGTATTTTGTAACAAATTCACCTGCCTCCCATTTATTGCCAATGGACATCTGATCGCCATAATCATTAATAATTCTGTTGTTTGATTCAAGCTCTGTTTTGTAGGGCAATAACAAGCGTTTGGCGTTGTCAAATGTGCTTGAAACCATCAGTACATTTTTCTTTTTCTTTGTAAGAATTAGAAAAAACACTATGATCATAACGGTCACTGATTTGCCAAGCTCCCTTGACCACGAAACAACCTCGTACCACTCTGGATTTTTAAGAACTCGTTTGAATAAGTTTTTTTGAAAGGGTGCAGAATCGTGTGTGCAGTAGTGTGGAAAATAGTATTTTTTCCATTCTTCAGGAAATTTTTCTAAATGGGCAATCCGTTTTTGTTTTTCACTGGGTGTTTCGCTTAGATTAATAGGCGTTGCCTTTGCCGTATTGTCACGGTACTGATTCCAGAGTTTTAAATATTTACGATCTTCAACCGTGCCCATTATTTTAATTTTAAGTTGATGAAACCATCAAAAATTGGAATCAATGTTTTGTATAAATCAAAATCTTGTGGCTTTAGGTAATCCAAAAAGCTCGTGGTGACTTCATAAACTTCAGCTAGTGAAGTTTCTGTTTCGAGCTGTTTGATCGATTTTGTTAGGACCGCTATTTGGTTGGCTTCTTTTGAAGTTGCAAAATTTCCAATTTTAATGGGATAATCTGAATCTGTATAAGATGGGTATGACAAAAATTCATTACCATCTTTATCTTTCAATTTTGTGCCCTTTAAAAGATGGGTTGGAATTTCATAAGTAATAGGGCGCGTTCTTATATTATCATTCAAACTTTCGAGCTGGTCATACAGATCTCGAACCATTTTTTGACGCGTTACCATAAGTGACTTGCGAAGTTTTTCCCAATTACCCTTTTTAATCCATGTAGATATGGTGTTAGGTCGTACATCAACACGCTCAGCTATTTCTTTATTAGTCAACTTTTGAGACGTATCCAAGTACAGCATTTTCGCATAATCTTCAGCAGATTTTTTCTTAAGGCCCATAGAGTAATTTTAAAGCAAAATAACCCAAAATAGACCATCTAAAATAAAAAATGTAACCCTAGTTATCAGAGCTGTAAACTGTTTACTCATAAGTGTTTATGTAGTTCTCAATTTTTTGTAAGAAGTATTTTTATGACCAATATTTGCCATTCAATTAAGTAACCAAGAAAGACAGTTAAATGCCAAAAAAGAAAAAGACTTTTATTTTTAATGATGAAGCTGTAATTAATAGTTATGGCTTCGTTATTCCTACTTCTGGAATCAGTTTAAGTCGTTTCAAGAAAAACCCTGTTATGCTTAATTCTCATTATGCAAGTAACAGTAATGTACTTGGCAAATGGGAAAATGTGAAAAAGGAAAAAGGCGTTCTTACAGGGAATCCCATTTTTGACAGTGAAGATGAAAATGTCACCACTATTGAAGGGAAAGTTGATCGTGGTTTCATAAATTCATGTTCTATGGGCGTGTCTTTTAATCGTGAAGATTTATCTTTCATAAACGACCAATTGGTACTTAAAAAATGTGAACTATACGAGGTTTCAATAGTACCGATCCCGAGTAACGCTAATTCGATTCGCTTGTATGCGTCCGAAACTGGTGAACTTATTAAGGAAACAGAAATACAAGAGCTTTGCCTCTCTTTATCGGCTGTTGATCCAAAAAAAACCACACCTGAAAAAAATCAAAACTCAAAAGAAAATATGAAAATTACATTAACCAGCGTAGCAGCTATTGCCTTGGGCTTTGCCGCTACCGAATTAGAACATGATGCTGCTGATGTCAATGCAAAAATTGTTGCATTGAACACCGAAAAAACGGCCGCACAATTGGCACTGTCAACGATTAAGACGGCTCAGGAAGCTGAAAAACTTACAGCGATCAAAGCTGAAGTTGATTTGGCTTTGAAGTCAGGTAAAATTGCAGCAAATAAAGTTGAAGAGTTCGTTAACTTAGGAATTGCCAATGCAACACTTTTAACTTCAACTTTAGCTAGTATTCCTGCAAAGGCTTCTTTAGCTGCATTGATTGAAGGGGGTGATCCTACTGAGGTTAAGACCCCAGAGGATTTCCAAAAGTTATCACACGATGCTCAGTTGGCTTTCAAAGCTGAACAACCTGACGCGTACAAATTATTATTCACTTCTAAAAAATAAAAAAATGCCAGCAAATTTTCCAGAAATATGGTTAGCTAGAGTTATTATCAATCTAACCACAGCCAATGAAGCACCTTGGCTCGAAGGCATCCCAGAATTAGATGTCGATGTGACTGAATTTGGTGCAGGGTCTGCATCTGAAAAGAATACGATTCACATTCCAAGATCAATGTTTTCTCCGGATGTATTGATCAACAATACGGCCTATCCAATTGCGCTTCAGGCGTACACTGATGACGAGGTGACGATCAATTTGGATAAGTACCAAACGAAACCGACAACATTATCTGATGATCAAATCATTGGCGGCTCTTACGAAAAGATCGATGTTATTACCAAAGGTCACACGGTTAAAATTGCATCTACCAAGTACAAGAAAGCAATACACGCTATTGCACCCGCTGCTGATACGGTCAATACACCTGTACTCTTAGCTACTGGGGACCCATTGGTTTCTGGCGGTCGTAAAACACTGACTTATCAAGATTTAGTAACTGCAAAAAATCTACTTGGAAAGTCTGGTGGTGAATGTCCTGTTGAAAATAGAAGAATGGTTTTATGCCCAGATCATTGGGACGATCTTTTAAGAGATCGTAAGAACTTTGGTAACACCTTAGTGAATTACAAAACTGGTGATGTTGCCCCTGTTATTGCAGGTTTTCAAATTTACCAATATGTTGGTAATCCAATGTTTGCAGCCGCAGGAACTAAAAAAGCGTTTGGTTCTGTCAATGAAGCTACAGATGTACAAGCGTCTGTAATGTTCTACACACCGAACATTGCTAAAAAGACAGGTTTAACAAAACAATATTTTGCAGCTGCACAAAATGATCCTGAAAATCAGGTGAATAAATTGAATTACCGCCATTATTTCATTGCATTGCCCGCCCAGGCAAAGTATGTAGGCGCAATCATATAACCCAAAAAGGTGTTGGTTCAGAAAGAACCAACACCTTTTAAAATCAAAATAATGGTACAAGAATTTGTAATACCTGTTTTACTTTCATTTTTCACAGCTCTAATCACTTGGGTCTTTGCTCGACGTAAAAATCAACAGCAAATCAAATCGATGGAGTTGGACAATGAGATTAAGAGCGCAGGTTACTACAAAGACTTGTTGGACGATATGTCAAGCCGATTGGACAAAGCAATCGAAGAATTAATGAGTTTGGAAGAACGTCACAGGAAGCTAATGGAAATCAACAGAGAGTTGGTGTCTGAACTTCAAAAATTTAAGCAGTTGAACGGTAAAACTAAAGAATGAAACGGGTAAAAATACAACGGCTTTGGAACGATAGAAACCAAACACTTGGAGTGTTTACTGTTTTGGATCAGAAAGGGCAACCGATTTTCGCTTGTTTATGCCTCGAACGTGGCAACAGAAATAACCAAAAAAATGAGAGTAGTATCCCTGAAGGACGTTACCCATTGGTTTTAGAACATTCAGCAGCGTTTAAACAGGATTTATACGAATTAAAGGATGTTCCAAATAGAACTGAATGTAAGATACACCTCTCAAATTTTTGGGATGAACTAAACGGCTGCATTGCCTTAGGCTTGAAGCTTAAAGACATGAATAATGATGGGTATTCTGACATTACTAACAGTAAAGCTACTGTTGAATTATTTCATAAAGTAATGAAAAATACACCCAGAACAACTATAGAAATTACAAACCCATTATGAAGTACCTATTTCAAATATTATTGATCTTGTTTTTAAGTTCTTGCACAGCCTTAAAAAGCGTGAAAAAAGAAACTGAAACAATATCGATTTCTGAAAAAGAAACGGTTGAGAAATACGACAGCATTGTTAGTATAAAACAAAACAGAGCCATTAAGGACACGTTTGTTTTTAAGGTCCCGAAAAGTAGCAGTTCTGATAAATCTACTGACATAATTTTAGATGCTCGACTGGATGAAATATTAGAAAAGCTGAATTTTCAAAAATCTTCAGGGACTAACAGTTACAAAATCAATTACAATCGACACAAACGAGAAATTGAAGGATCTGTTGAAGTTGGTGCAACTGAAGATAAAACGCAAAGTACTAATGCGTCAAGTTCGCAAAAAAGTAGTGAAAGTAATTTTTTATCAAGCGTATCAAAAAAAACAGGCATTCCAACAATATGGATCTTGGGAATCATAGTTTTTTTATTAAGGAGTCAAATTTTTTGGCTACTCAAAAAACTATTTCCCCTATTAGAAACCTTAACAATAGTTAAATATTTTAAATGAAAATTAGTATGAAAAACATCTTTAAAAATTACTCGAACTTAAAAAGTTATTACGAAACTTCTGATCAACAAAAATTTTTCTTTCCCTCAGATGCAGCGAACCACGCCCGAACTTTAACCGATAAAACGGTCAAAGAAGTGAAGCGAGGATCTTCAAAAAAAGAAGCTGCTAATGATTCAAAAGATTCAAAACTTAATGTGATTCAGGCTGCTCCAATAAGAAAAAAAGTTATTGAAAAGTTGGAGACGGTTGAAGCTGTTGAAAAAGCTTTGAAAACGGAAACGGCTAAATCAGTAAAAGTCGCAGGTAAAAAACGAATTGAAGAATTGAAAGCTAAATTTGAAAATACTTCTACAGCTTCAGCTTCAGGAAATTCATCTGAAGAAGAAGAATAGAACCCTTTAAAAAAAAGATATATGTTACCAGGAATTAGTATAAAATTTGACAATGGCAATTTAGATACAATTGTATCTACAGAGGATGGTATTTACGGACTGTTGGCTTCTGCTGTTGCAGTGTCCACCACTTTCTTATTGAACACGCCGTACAGCGTGAAAAATATGACTGAAGTGGCCGCACTGGGCATAACGGCCAGTGTAGATAATTACAATCTGTATCACAGTTTGCGTGAGTTTTATGAAGAAGCGGGTGAAGGCACTAAGCTTTGGCTAATGGGCTTCGATAAATCCAAATTAGTAAGCGATTGGTTTACAGTAGTTGTAGACACTGGAAAAGCACCTGTTGAAGTTCTATTGGATAAGGCTAACGGTGAAATCAAAGCTCTCTTTACAAAGTATTCACCACTTGGGAGTTTTTCTCCTACTATTGCAGATGGTTTGGATGCGGATGTTTTTCTTGCAAAACAGAAAGCTCAATTGGTTGCAACCAATTATGCGACCAATAAATTTTCACCTTTTTATGTGGTCTTAGAAGGCTATGCATTTACAGGCGTGCATGGTGATTTGACCACACTTTTAGTAGGATCTGATAATCGTGTTGGAATTTTCATTGGTGACACTAAAGCTCGTACGGGCACCGTGCCGAGCTTTGGAGCGAGTAATCATATTCTTGCAGGCCGTCGGTCTAAAATTCAGGTCCACGAAAGCTCTGGAAAAGTAAAAACAGGTCCTTTAGAAAATTTGACCGCCTTTATCTTAGATAAGGCGGTAGAAGATTACGATGTGGCTTCGCTTCATGATAAGGGTTATATCACATTTAGAACGCACGTTAGAAAGTCGGGCTATTACATTTCAGACGACCCTTTAGCGACCAACCCAACGAATGACGATTATAATCAGATCCCGTTGCGTGAAGTCATTGACAAGGCGTATCGATTGGCTCATAAAATTGCATCTAATGAAATTTTGACGGATTTTGATTTGAACAATGACGGTACTATTACACCATTTTTTGCTAAGACTGTGGAAGGCAACATTGAACGTGAAATTGCCGAACAAATGACCGTTAACGGAGAATTGTCTATCGATCCTACCAATAAAAACGATTTTGGAGTCGAAGCAAAATTTGACACTATCAATAACGTAGCAACAACAAACAAAATTGAACTGACCCTAAAGGTTAGACCAAAAGGCTATGCCCGATGGTTTAACATTTTGTTAGGGTATTCTGTAACTTTAAATAACTAAATAAATGGCATTCAATTCAAGACAATACGAGTGGGCGGATCTTACTTTAATATTAGGAGGTCGTGACATTATAGGCATTCGAGCCGTGAAATATACAGAAAAAATTGAAAGGGAGGCGGTCTATGCAAAAGGGCGTGAACCTCATTCGATTCAAAGCGGCAACATTGCCTATGAAGGTGAAATCATGGTTCTTCAGAGTGAATATGAAGCATTGGTTAAAGCAGGCAAAGGTTCTGTTTTAAGCTTAAGCCTCGACGCCTTATTTGCTTACGGAAATCCTTCTAATGGTGATGCAATCACCACTGACCGATGTTCAGGAATTAGATTTACTGAAGCCGCAAAAGATATTAAACAAGGTGACAAATTTCAAGAAATTGCATTGCCATTTGTTTGCCTTAATATTAAAAACCAAGCCTAATGTTTACAGCTACAGAAGATCAAATTAAAAATTGGAAAAAAGAACACGGTGATGTTTTTAAATTCAAATCAGAAAAACACGGAAAGGCTGTTTATTGCAGAAAACCGAAGCGAAAAGAAATGAGTTTTGTGAGTACGATTAAAGATCCTTTGAAATTCAATGAGGCACTTTTGAAAGCCTGTTGGTTGGATGGTGACGCTGAAGTATTGACGAATGAAGATATTTTCTTAGGGATGTCCGCAGAAGTTTCTCTGCTTTTGGAGTTTGCAAAAATAGATGTGGAAAAGCTTTAGAGGCCGCTGAAGTAACGTTTGATCAATTTATTAGAATTAGCAACGCACAACTTAGATATTATTTTAATATCCAAGACCCTGACGGCCTCGATACTGAGAAATGGGCACAATTGGTAAGAGAATTACAGTTTGTAAGAGGTCTGGAAAATCCAGACTCTGAAACACATAAAGACTATGAGCAGTACATTAAATTACATTCTTAAATTCAGATCAGATGCAGACAAAGTGACTGCATCTGTTTTTAAGTTAGATAAAGGTTTAAATGGTGTTCAAGATCGAATTAAAAAATTAAGTACTAAGTTTTCTTCTGGAATTGATAAAATCAATTCTAAACTCGGAGGGCTTCGCTTAAATTCTTTCATTCAAAATATACAGTTTGCATCCCAAGGTTTGGACTCTTTAAACGCCCCAGGACTCAAATTAAATGCCTCGCTAGCTGATCTGTCCGCAATTACAGATGTTACGGGTGACGGCCTAAAAAAGATCGAGCGTTACGCTCGTGATAATGCCAAAACATTTGGCGGTGAAGCTGCTGATGGCGTGGAATCGTATAAGTTGATACTGTCTCAACTTAATCCAGAAATAGCGAAGGCTCCAAGGGCTTTACAAAATATGGGGAATCATGTGAGTACACTGAGTAAAACAATGGGCGGTGATGCGACCGCTGCTACTGAAGTATTGACAACAGCGATGAATCAATATCAGATTTCCACGGATGACCCTATTAAAGCGAGTGAGCAGATGGGAATCATGATGAACATTATGGCGGCAGGTGCAAAAGAAGGATCTGCTGAACTGCCTCAAATAAAATCAGCTTTGGAAAATGCAGGTTTGGCAGCAAAAACGGCCAATGTTAATTTTTCAGAAACAAATGGATATATTCAAGTTTTAGACAAAGCAGGAAAAAAAGGCGCTGAAGGTGGTATTGCATTACGTAACGTCATGGCTTCATTGGCTCAGGGGCGTTTTTTACCAAAAGATGTTCAAAAAGAATTGGCTTCAGCAGGGATCAGTATTTCGAGTTTAACGGACAAAAATAAGTCGTTATCGGATCGATTAAAGCCGTTACGTGGCATCATGCATGATCAGGCTTTGGTTACTAAATTATTTGGTAAAGAAAACAGCAACGCCGCCATTGCTATGATTAGCGGAATCGATGAAGCTGAACGTTTAACGACAGCAATTACAGGCACCAATACAGCTTATGAGCAAGCGGCAATTGTGATGGAATCACAAGCTGAAAAAAATTCAAGACTTACTGCCAGAATAGATGACTTTAAAATTAGTTTGTTTAATGCAACTGGTGGCCTTATGGGTTATGCATCTGTTTTAGGTTCGGTTGCTTTTGATATTAGTAATTTGATTCCAATTTTTAGCGGTTTTGGTCAAATTATTTCATTTGTTACCAATGCTACAAAAATGCAAGCTTTATGGGCTGGTATTGTCAGTACTGCAACTACTGTTTGGACAGGTGTACAATGGCTTTTAAATGCGGCACTTTCACCTATAATTTTGATCCCAGTAATTATAATCGCTATTGTTGCTGCAATTGCTTTGGTGATTTCAAAAACAGAGGGTTGGGGCAAAGCCTGGAAACATACGGTTAATGGCGCAAAACTTTTATTTAAAGCCTATTCTCAATCTGTAAAGTTATATTTTATGACTGCTGTCAATGCTATAATGGTTGGGATTAATCTGATCAAATTAGGTTGGTTTAAATTTAAGGAAGCTGTTGGACTTGGTGATAGTAGCGAAAATCAAAATATGATTTCTAAAATCAAAGCTGATACTGAAGCTCGTAAACTAGCTGTTATAGACCAAGCGAAAAAAGTGGCAGCGACCTTAATTAAGTCAAAGGATGAATTTCAAAAAGCAGCAGGATCTATAAAGTGGAAGGTGAAAACAGAAATTGAAAATCCTTCAGGGATTGCAGTTCCAAATTTGCCCGGTGTTCTTAATTCTGGAGAAACTATTACTAAAGACCCAAACAAAGACCCTCTAAAAACAAATAAATCGATTGCTACAGGCGGTACAAAACATAATTATATCACTATTAATTTAGATAAATTGATAGAAGCGGTCAATATTAAAGGAAACGATTTTAAAGACAGTGCAAAACAGATGCAAGACCAAACAACAGATGCACTCTTACGAACCTTGGCTTTAGCCACAACAGCAGGAAGTTAAATGGTATTTGATCAAACAGACATATTATTCGCTTCGTTGGTTGGTTCTAAAGTCACCGAGTCAATTCCACGTTTTGAAGCGATTCAAAATGAGTTGGCCAAACACGTATTGCCGCCAATACCTTTTTTGCCTCTAATCAATAAAGAAAAAATAGATCATGCTGAAGGTGGTTATGATGGTGATTTATGGAAAGCAGACGCGCCGACCCCAAAGGATCAACAGTTTTTTCCTTTGACTCTAATTGTTGAAGTTGAAACCAATGGATCAACAAAACAACAACGGTTTTTGCTGCCGTACGAACCACTAATTAATATTAGTGGAAAAAACACGATCATTCGTAGAAATGTGGCCAAGATGAAACAAAATAATGGTGTTTCAATAGGGGGATCGATCAAAGAACGTTGGACTCAAGACGATTATGAGATTACAATCACTGGTGTATTGATTGGTTCTATTTTGAAAGGGTCTAATGAAGATTGCTATCCAAAAGACGATTTTCAGTCTTTGTTAGTGTATCTAACGGCCGCCAAAAGAATAGGGGTTGAGTGTGAACCTTTACAGCTGTTAGGGATCAACCATATAGTAATAGAAGAATTTAGTTTTCCTTTTACAAAGGGTGAAAATGTACAAGCTTATGAAATTAAAGCTTACAGCGATTTTGATTACAAATTATTATTAGACATAAATGATTAAAGATAATATGAAAGCGAAAGCAGGACTTTTTACTTTACTTATCGGAATGATAAGTTTAGTGGGATTCGGAATAACTACCGCCGACCCAGTCCAAAATTCAATCCCCGATTCTATGGACTGTTTTGATACAGAAATAGTTTTGGTAAGTGTAGAAATGCCGTTTCAAATGGAATTTGAAATACCGTATTTAGAGCATCAAATCGATGTTCAGAGCAATGTGATTGTTTTCTCAAATTCTTCTTTAGAAGATGCTAATTATAGTATCTATGATTATAGAAGTTTTGAGGATCCTGGATTAAAAGTTTCAAAGAAGTATGAACGAACAAAAAACACTATTACATCCGTTCTTATACCTCCAAATGAAATTGTACAGCGATATCATAATTTAATCGGTAAAAACAAATCAACTTTAAAACTTCAAGTTGCAAGTTTAGGATCAAAATTTTTATTGCCAGATATTTCTTAGAAAACAAAAAGTAATTATTATTGAAAAACGTCTGTTTAGGCGGGCGTTTTTTTAAAAAATAAGATCATGCTAAACATAGATTGGAACATAGAATTTCAGACAAACGGACAAGGCTACCAGTTAGGGATGCTCGCTGAATGTGAAGTGTTTTCTTCAGTTGAAAATTTAGCAGACACGGCCACAATTGTTTTACCAGAAGCCGTAATGAATGAGGTTTTAAATTTTGAAAATAAATTGATTCGTGGTTCTGAAGTGGTTATAAAAATGGGTTATGATGGTGTTTTGGAAACCGAGTTTACCGGCTATATCCAAGACATTACTAATAACGATAGTTCTTTGAAAATAGTTTGTGAAGATGCTTTGTTTTTGTTTAGAGTTGGGATTCCCGACATTGAATTGAAACCAACGTCTTTATCAAAAATCGGACAGTATTTAATTGATCAAATTGACAGCTCTTTTAGTTTGAAATGTACGTATGACATTAATTATGAAAAGTTCACAATTCACCAAGCGACAGGTTATGATGTTTTAAAAAAGATTCAATCAGAAACGAAAGCTAATATTTATTTTAATACGAAATTGAAGGAATTACATATTCACCCCCCCTATGTTGAAAAAGGTGGCGAAGTCTTTTATTCGATGCAAAAAAACGTTGAAAACTCATCTTTAGAATTTGACAATAAGTTAGATTCTAAAGTTGAAATCACGATTGAAAGCACAGATTTGAAAGGCACTGTTCACAAGGTGACAGCAGGGACCACGGGCGGTAATAAAGTAACTCTAAAAGTTGGGGCGATGGATGAAGCATCGATGCGAAGAATCGCAGATGTAGAATTACTTAAAAGTAATGCAGCAGGCTATGAAGGTAGTTTTGATACGTGGTTGATACCATTTGTAAAACCAACGTATTCGGCACGTATTAAAGATGAAGATTACCCAAATAAAACAGGGTATTATTATGTGGCATCGGTGGTCACTAATTTGAGTGAATCGGGCGGTAAACGTACGATTACACCAAGTATAAAATTAAGTGATGGATAAAGCATCTGAATTAAAAAAACGGTTGCGTGAAGTGGTTGGATTGGATTTAATTTTACCCATAACAGGGACTGTGGTATCAGTAGATACAGATCATTGTAGGGTGAAACTTAAAAGTGGTTTGATTGTCTCTGATGTGAAGCTTCAAGCGACTATTAGCCGTGGATCTAACTTTTTGAGGTTGATCCCTAAAATTGATAGTACGGTTGTTATGGTGAGCTTAACGACTGATTTGAATAATTTGACAGTCGTGAAGTTTGATGAAGTAGAAAAAGTAGAATATTCCCAAAATGGTTTGGAAGTATTAATTGACAGCACAGATAAGAAGGTTTCAATAAAAAATAATGAAGCTTCATTGGTTGATGTTTTTGAAGATTTAACCACGTTGTTGAAATCGTTTAAAGTTTATACACCTGCTGGACCTAGTGGGACTGCTTTACCCGATTCAGTAGCTTTGATTAATCAGTTAGAATTGAAGTTTAAAAAGCTATTAAAATAGGTTTAAAATGAGTTTAAATAAGACAGATTTAAAAAATGACATCATTCAAATCATGAATGACATGATGAAACGTGAAGAAACTTCAATAGAAGAATTTGCGACTCGATTATCAGATTCGATTGATACGTATGTGAAAGCTGCTGATATTAATTATACAGGTGGTTTGATAGCTCCAAATGGGGCGGTGTCTGGAACTTTTAACGGCACATTGACATGAAAGATAAAGCGATTCAATTTGTAGATTATAAAGATGTAGGTACTGTACTCGATTTGAAGATCGATGTGAAAAGGGACCAGGACGGTAAAATAGTAAGCGGTTTGGTGATTGGCGACACGCTTCAGCAAAACAAGGCTTTTTTGTTGTTAGGTCATCCTAATGATTTTAAAGGCAATCCGTTATTAGGAATTGGAATTGAAGATATTTTGTTAAGCAGTGACTTATTAGAATATCGTCACAGAATTAGAGAGCAATTTGCAGTAGATGGGTTAAAGATCACGAACCTGGACCTATATAATACAAATCGAATTAAAATTGAAGCGCATTATGAAAGTTAAACAGGGTCAAAGTTTTTTGGATAAGGTTACACAACTGACAGGCTCATTTGAGAATGCTTTAAAAATGGCCTTATTGAACGGAATAAGCATTACAGATGACGTTGCAAAAGGTTTGGTTGTAATTCCTACTGAAGTCACAAATTTACGCGTTGTGGCTTCTTATAATGAGTTTAATGAGCCTTCAACAAATATTGGTCACAGTGAAATACAGGCCTTAGAAACTTTTGGCATTGGTGCAATGGGAATTGCAGATACATTAATAATAGCATGAGAACACGAATAGAAATAAAAAATCAGATCACAACTTCATTTATCAATAATGAGGTTATTTCAGGTGCTTATGGATTAACGGAAAACTTGACCTTTGAACAGCAATTTTCATTGGTGAGCTTTGAAAATATTTTGTTTGATATTCTCTCATTTTCAATATTCCTTTTAGAGCAATTATTTAATCAGCACCAAAAAGAAGTTGAAGATCAGCTGTACAATCAAAAATCTGGAAGCCTTCCTTGGTATCGATTCATGGCCTTGAAATTTCAATATGGATTTGCTTTGATTACCGATTCTGATGAATTTGATAATTCGAGTTCGACTACTGAACAAATAGAAGCCTCCAAAATTATAAAGTATGCAGCAGTAAATGAAGGTGATGTTCAGGGCACCGTAATTGTTAAAATAGCGGGTGAAACCAATGGAGTTTTAGCGCCTATTAGTGCTTCAGCTCAAACGAGTGTAGAAGCTTATTTTGAAGAAATAAAATATTCAGGTACTAGAGTTCGAGTCATTAATTACCTTCATGATCGGTTGTTTTTGAATTTAAGAATTTATAGAAATCCTTTGGTTTTAGATGCGAATGGGGTGAGTATTTTAACGGGCGTTAAGTCTGTAGAAGAAGCCATCCAGGCATACATGAAAGAATTGCCTTTTAATGGTGAATTAGAGCTTGAAAGTTTGACAGACAAGCTCCAATTGGTTGATGGCGTAATTACAGCTCATTTAATTGAAGCTTCTACAAGTCACATAACAGAAGAGGGTTATGGATTGCCAAATCCAATTGATGTGAAACGGATTCCTGAAAGTGGATATTTTCAGGTGGTTAATTTTGATAATATCAGTTATGTGGTATAATATAAATTTTGAAAAATTGTTTTTGCTGTTGCAGCCAACCTTTTTGAGAAAACAGGTGACCGCCGCATTTGTAAAAACTGCATTTAGTCCCCTAAAAACCATTTATGATAATTGGTTTAAGGCTCGAAATGAAGCACTGTATAAATTGGCTCACAATGGGCAGGTTTGTTTGTTACGAAAGTCTTTGAATGATCATTTTGATGGTAGCTTAAGAAGGATCTATATCGGCAATGGAAATAGTTATTTAAGAAAATATATTTATACAAATGCAGAAGAAAAACCTCAGTATTTGGGTAAAATATTCATTCATTCTTTTTCTGATTATTCTGATACGGGTGTTGACTTTATCGTATTTGCACCGACAAGTATTGTAGGATCACAAATTTTTGAATTAGAAGCTTTCATTGAATTTTACAGAGAAGGCGTTAAACGTTATAAAATAGTAGGAATATGAATAAAACAGATTTCAGTCACATAGGGGGTTTTCCATTTGAAACGGAAACTTTGGAACATATGCAAGAAGCTTATGATATTTTTCAAGCCTTTGGTGAATTGGTTGGTACAAAATCAATTGTCAAAGGATGCATTCAGACCAGTAATAATGTCAGTGATGGTGTTATTTATTGGGACGGCGAGCTGTTGCCTTTTGTTGGTGGTGAACTTCAAAGTAAAATTAAGATTGTTGAAGTCATAAGTTCAGCTGAGTTTGAAGATGGTGAAGTGAAGCCAATTCATTATAAACGTCATGCAGCCTTTGGAAGTGGCACGGATGCAATATTGTGGACTGAATTTAAAAGAGCTTATCCAATTACTTCGGGGTTGTATTTAGACAAAGTAGATATGTATGCAGGCGCTTTAAACCAAATACCAACAGGGTGGCATCTTTGTGACGGTTCAAATGGTACTGTTGATTTAAGAGGGCGATTTGTTGTTGGATTAGATCCCTCAAAAACCGATTATAATGAGGTTGGGAAAAATGGTGGTACAGAAGAAGTTGTTTTGTTAAAACAAAATTTACCGTCTTACAATTTAACAAAAAACTTATCTACTAGTTCAAAAACTGTCAATGGAAAATACATTGGTGACGATGGTGATGGATGGCCGGATGGCTCTACAGATAGAACGCCACAAGGCGTCGAAAATAGTTATTTAAGAGATTCAGAAACACTTGTAATTCCGTCACTTCCTGTCAATGGAACAATATCTTCAGGTGGTTCAAATGAGGCACACGAAAATCGCCCGCCATTTTACACACTTGCATACATTCAATTTAAAGGCATATAATTATGGCAATAGTAAATTTAAACACTATTAAAAACTGGTTTAAAACTGGTTTAAAACCAACACAATCACAATTTTGGAGTACTTGGGATTCTTTTTGGCACAAAAATGATTCAATTCCAGCAAATTCAATTGATGGTCTTGACGATTTATTAGATGAAAAAGCGGATTCGGAAGCTATTGAAAATCACTTAACTGATGAAGATGCACACTCTGATGAGTTTGATAAAAAAGTCGATAAAGTTGAAGGGAAAGGTTTATCGTCCGCTGATTTTACCCAGAAAGAAAAGACAAAGTTAGCTGAATTAGGTACTGTCTCTATAAAGGATTCTTCATCTACTGAAATATTTAAAGTAACTGATGAATTGTCTTTTGGTGATGGCTTCGAACTTGATCCTTTAGAGAAAAAAATTAGGTATAGTCCAACTCAAAGTAACTGGCAAACTCTACCATTACTAAATGGTGGAACTGGTTATGTTAAATATAAAAGAATCGGCAATAAAATTTTATTAAGAGTTTCTTTAAGCTCCTATAGTGAAAGTGTATCATGGAACCCTTTTTGTCATTTAGCGAAACTGCCAATAGAGTTTAGACCCGACGAAGAACAACAGAGAACAGTATTTGGTATTACAGGAAGGTATGGTAATGGTGCAAGTACAAATTTCAGAAACTTAGCTTTGATAATTCAAACAAATGGGGCAGTTTCTGTAACATTTGGAGAAACAAATCAGAATTATAGATTTGATAGTGAATTTCTAATTAATACAAATGATTTATAGATATGAAACAAGTAATTAAAAGTACAGATATCGCACTGATAACTACTGAAAAAGTAGAGAAAACATTTGATAATAAGCATGCATATTTACATGTAATTGTTAAGTTATTAAAAGACGACGAGCAGAAACAAGAAAGAACCTATAAGGTAAGAACTGACCTTGTGGGTTATTGTGATGTCAAAATACAGATATTTAACTCCGAAGGTGCGCCTCAATTAGGTTCAGATGGATTTCCTTTATTTGAAACCAAAGAGCAACTAGCTTGGCTAGAGCAAAAACAGGATTGGTCCTTGCAAACTTTCACTTATGCAGAAATAGACAGTTTTGCGTTGGAAGTAGAAGCACAACTTCCTGTAGGTTTAACACGAACGGCAAAAGAAAAGGTCGAAATACAAATTATATTTTTAGCAAAACGCAAAGAGGCCGCTCCTTGGGGAATTGCAGCAAATAAATGGAGAATACGCACAAATGAAGATTTATTAAAAGATAAAGCTTGACATGATACGAGTTGGAAAACTTATAAAATAATTTAAAAATGAAAATCGAAAAAACAACAGCAGGAAATATTATTATTAAGACTGATAATGATGAAGTTGAGCATATTATTGCGACGGATGTTTTTATAAACAAACATCCAAGAAATAAAAAAGGAGTTCTTATTAGTAAAACACCAACAAACCAAGATGAAGGTGAGGCAATAAAAGTGTATTTTGATGAAATTACTTCTATAAATGGAGCTGATTTTAATGGCAACCGAAATGATTTATTGGTCGAATTATCTAAACTTTTTAATAGTGGTGGGGCGGAGAGCGAAAGCGGCGCAGGTTCACTTTTTTATACACCACGTTTTATTGTAAATAAGGTTTCGCCAGAAGTTGTAGCGATTAGTAGTACCTCTCAAATAATCATAAACGGAGAGTTTCTGGACTATGTATCAAAAGTGAGTTTCAGCGCGCCAAACGCATCTGGGGCTGAAATCTCGATAGCTTCCAATACATTTGATGAATTGACTTTAGATTTGATCACAAATGTAGAAGTTCAAAATTATGAAATCACTATTGAAGCTCCTAATAGACAACAAGAGGTTTTTACGATTGGAGCTTCTGATATTCAATTTTATACACCCATCACTAGTGGTACGGGGCCAGAACTATGGAGAAAGACAGGTTCAAATAATGCTTCAGTTGTTTTAGAAGGAGGGTACCAAGCTGAAAACACTGGTGGTAATGGCTGGAATGAGCATGCCTATTTTGGGCCCTTTACAAGCTCTCAGAAACTGGAGTTTTCATTTACAGTTGATCGTTTAAGCGGTGCATCAACAGCTCACTGTATGATTAAAATGAACAGTCAAAACAATGCAGTCTCTACTGGAGATCCAAGGGTGTATGTTGCGGGCTCAACAATACAGATTTATGCTCCTGGCGGATCTCGACTAGCAACTCCTGCAATCTCTGTAGGCGATGTTATCGATGTTGTTTTATTGCCAAATAAATATGAGGTTTTTAAAAATGGGGTTTCGGTCGCTGTCTATAACGGTAGCGTAGGTCTCACAAATATATTCATGAATTTCACGAGCTATCGAGTATTCCAAGCCTCAAATATTAACGTAAAAGTATATTGAAAATGACAAGACAAGAACTCATTAACGAAATAGAAAAATTGAATCCTGAGATTATGATGGTTGTTGATCAAAAAAGCACTGATAAATTACATGAGATTTATCAAGCAATGAAGTACCCACAACGGCGGATCGATGGCCAACGCTTCTCAGACATGCAGGGCGCAAAACTGGTGATCCTAGAAGCTTCAGATGTTGTCAAGAAAGCTGTGTCAGATTTTTTTGCACCTTCTCAGAATTTTTTAGTTCTAGGATGGTGGAAATCGGCCTTAAGAGATTTACAAACCAGAAAACCAAATGCCTATGTCAGTGCTGAACTGCTGGGTGGGATTATTAAATACATTGAAAGTTATATCTCTAAAAGTTATTAAAATGAAAAAATTAATCAAATCAATACTCGTTTTTGCTATTGCCTATTTTGCTTTAAAATACTTTTTGTGGTTTGGAGTGATGTACGCATTTACTATTTGTCTATTAAGAAAAAATGAAGTGGATGAACCTACTTTTTCAGACTATTTATGGCGATTAGCCACAAGTATAGATCAAACTCTTAACGCTTGTTTGCTTTTTATCTTAAACGATTTAATGCGCTTCCCTAAGGGCATAAATTATGGTAATATAGATGAAACTATAAGTGGTGTTACTGGAAAGAATCAGTTACGAAATACGCTTACATGGTTTGGTAAAGGAATAAACTGGTTTTTATCAAAATTAGAAAAGGATCATTCAGTAAAAAGCATTGAGGAGGATGAGTAATAAAAGAGGGTATAAAAACCCTTGACTTTGACTGCTGTAATTTCTCAGGCCACAGCAAAACAATTAAGGTGCCAAAACACCAAGCCAAGGGAGTTATTATTTCCTTGTTTAGCTGGTGTTTTGGCACCTTAATATTTACCTGAGAATTACAAATATATAGTTATGAATAAATATCACCAAATGCTTAGTGACATTTTAAAAAACGGCAAAACCCAAACTAACAAGAAAGGGATTATTAAATATCTTTTAAATAAGAAATTAACGTTGAAAGCAATTGATCTGCTCGAGGTTTTCGAGGGGCATCCTATGGCACGTAAGAAGCTCAAAGATGAGCTCAATCTCTTTATGGTGGGAGAACGAATGACAGAGGCGTATCGTGAAGTAGGAATCACTTGGTGGGATTATTGTGGTCCTATACTGGTGAACTCTTACCCGACCTATTTTGAGCAATTGCCAACCTTAATAAAGAAAATCAACCTTGAGAAGCGCAGCAGTAAGAATTACGTAATGTTCTTGGGAGCGACGAACCAGGAGAGTAACCAGCAGCCGTGCCTGTCGCTCATTCAGTTTCAAATTGAAAAAGGTAAGTTGATCATCAGTGCCTACCAACGCAGCTCGGATGCTTCGCTTGGCCTCCCAGCAGATATTTATCACTTGTACTTAATCAGTAAACAGATCAAGTTGCCACTCAAAAGCATTACGTTGTTCTTGGGAAATGTACACTTATATAAGAATAATATCAAGCCCACTAAGGCGTTACTGAAAGGGAGACAGGCTAAATTTAGTTTGAATGTATAAAGTGAGGTTATGATCTGTCTAATCCTAAAAGCGATTTAAAGTTGTTTTAAAACCCATTTAAACAGTTTTTAAATCTCTACAAAAAAATGTACTTTTGGAATTCAATCCTCGTACATTTCGAATTTTCGATTATAGATCCCCTATTTCCTTTTATAAACTCCCACTCGGTTTGCGATTGCGTTACAATTGTTCTGGAACGGGGGTAAGGTTCTCACAAAATGTTAAGCTCACGAAATAAGTTTAGTTGATAAATACAAAAAAACCGCCCCAATCGGGACGGTTTTTTAGAGTAAATGCTTTTATATACGTTTACTAAACTCTATTTTTTTTTAATATGACACTATTAATTTCCTATAATAGTTATTTGATAAAATGTGCCTCTGGAGTTAAAACGAACTTGGTTTCGATTCGTATCATAAAATAGATCTATTGTAGTGCCCCCACTTTCTCTTAATTCCAGGTTATTTCCCCCAATACCGGTTACTACAACACCGTAAGTACCTGAGACAAGAAATACTCCATTATTAAGCAACACGGTAGCACCAGCATTCAACGTACCAGCCCCAAAGGCAAAATTTAAGGTTGCACTAGAATAATTTGCGTAATGTTGATCAAAATCAGTTATATATGTACTTAACATCTTTACAGGAAGTATAGTAGTTTTTTTTATGATTCCTGTGGTTTTATCTATTAATAGTGGTACAAGATTTGGATCATAATTTACTGTTGGAATACTTTGAAATTTTACATTTCCAACAACATCCAGAGCCTCGCTTGGGTTGTTAGTATTAATACCTACTTCACCAGTATAAGTTGCTTGGCGGGGACCATAAGTTCCATTTACAAATAAACCTGTTTTCTTAATAGATTTTGATAATATTCCAGTGGATGGATCTATATCTAAACTATAAGCTGAATCCTCATCGGATGTTGGAATACTTTGAAATTTTACATTTCCAACAACATCCAGAGCCTCG
>ENA-OQVM01001620-OQVM01001620.1-marine-metagenome-genome-assembly--contig:-NODE-1620-length-29203-cov-13.882236_pt1 | contig 29203 bp, 37 predicted proteins | sample MGYA00237776_ERZ505498 | MGnify/ENA primary metagenome ERZ505498 (study PRJEB26159, sample SAMN06265151) | marine metagenome | isolation source: Helgoland LTER site | place: Germany:Helgoland, sampling...
AATACTGTTAGTGCAAGAGCGAAATATATACGAATGTCTCCTACAAAAGTTAGAAGAGTTCTAAAACAAATTGAAGGCAGATCATATAAAGAGGCTTTAATGATCTTAGAATTTATGCCCTTTGCTGCCTGTAAACCAGTGCTTTTAGTAGTTCAGTCTGCCGGTGCAAATGCTCAAAATAATAATGGCTTGGACAAGAACGATCTAGTTATCCACTCAGCATCAGCTGATGACGGACCGGTATTACGACGTTTTAGACCACGTTCCCAAGGTAGAGGTTTTAAAATCGAGAAACCTACATGTCATATTAGGGTTTCTCTAGCTAAAGTATAAAATTTATAAGGAGTTTTAAGTGGGACAAAAAGTACATCCTTTAGGATTTAGATTAAGAATTACTCAAAACCATAGATCATCATGGTTTGCTAATCAAAAAACATATCCTCTTATCTTAGAAGAGGATCACAAAATTAGAACTTATATAAGACGTGAATTTTCTAGTGCAGGGATTTCAAAAATTGAGATACAAAGAAGGTCTGATCAAGTTGAACTGGATATTCATACATCCAGACCAGGAATTATTGTTGGAAGATCTGGTACTGGAATAGACAAAATTAAAGAAGATTTACAAAAGACTTTAAAGTATAGTAGTCAAATTCGAGTAAATGTCACAGAATTAAAAAACATGGATGCTGATGCAAATATAATCGGCGAATTCATAGCGGAACAATTAGAAAAAAGAATACCTTTCCGTAGAGCTACTAGACAGGCTATTCAGAAAGCACAACGGGCCAATGCTCAAGGAATAAAAGTTCAAGTTTCTGGAAGATTAAATGGTGCAGAAATGGCACGTTCAGAACACTATAAAGAAGGAAGAATTCCACTTTCAACTTTTAGAGCTGATATTGATTATGCACTTGTAGAAGCACATACACAATACGGAAGACTTGGTATTAAAGTGTGGATCATGAAGGGTGAGGTATATGGTAAAAGAGAATTGTCTCCATTAGTTGGCTTGTCTAAAAAGCAAGGCGGTAATAAAGGTGGTAATGACAGATCTAAACGTCCACAACCTCGTAAAAGAAAATAGGTTATATAGTTGTTGGTTATTGGTTTTCATTTGTTGATAAACAATTAGACTGATAAACAATTAAACGAACAAACGAATAAACGAATAGAAAATGTTACAGCCAAAAAGAGTAAAATACCGTAAGGTACAGAAGGCGAAAGGAAATATGACAGGTATTTCTGGTAGAGGTAATCAACTTTCCAATGGAATGTTTGGTATCAAGTCCTTAGATCAGAACTTACTAACTTCTCGTCAAATAGAAGCAGCTCGTATTGCGGCCACTCGTCATATGAAGAGAGAAGGTCAGTTATGGATCAAAGTGTTTCCAGACAAGCCGATCACTAAGAAGCCTTTAGAGGTTCGTATGGGTAAGGGAAAAGGAGCACCAGATCATTTTGTTGCTGTTATTAAACCAGGTAGAATTTTGTTTGAAATTGGTGGTGTACCCGTCAAAGTAGCAAAAGAAGCTTTGCGTTTAGCAGCACAGAAACTTCCAGTAAAAACGAAGTTTGTCATCGCAAGAGATTTTGATACGAACGCATAATTCTAAATAAAATGAAACAATCAGAAGTAAAAGAATTGTCCTTAGCCGATCTTAATGAGAAGCTAGGCGCGTTGCAAAAAAATTATACCAATCTTAAGATGGCTCACGCAATCACTCCATTGGAGAATCCATTGCAATTGAGAAGCTTAAGAAGAACTGTAGCAAGAATTGCAACAGAATTAACAAAAAGAGAATTACAATAATTCTATAGTCAGTTTTAAAGATGGAAAAAAGAAATCTTAGAAAAGAGAGAATTGGTGTGGTTTCAAGTAGCAAAATGGAGAAATCTATAGTTGTTGCAGAAACTAAAAGAGTAAAGCACCCAATGTACGGAAAGTTCGTATTAAAGACTAAGAAGTACGTTGCACACGACGAAAAGAATGATTGCAACGAGGGAGATACTGTTAGGATCATGGAAACAAGACCTATGAGTAAATCTAAACGTTGGAGATTAGTAGAAATCCTAGAAAGAGCTAAATAATATGTTACAGACAGAATCAAGATTAAAAGTAGCAGATAATACTGGAGCCAAAGAAGTTTTAGTAATTAGAGTTTTAGGGGGAACAAGAAAGAGATATGCAAGTATTGGAGACAAGATTGTTGTATCTGTTAAATCTGCAACTCCTAACGGAACTGTAAAAAAAGGTCAAGTATCTAGAGCAGTTGTTGTAAGAACGAAAAAAGAAGTAAGACGTAAGGACGGATCCTACATCAGATTTGATGACAACGCTTGTGTACTTTTAAATCCTACAGAGGAAATGAGAGGAACTCGTGTATTTGGACCTGTTGCCCGTGAGCTTCGTGATAAACAATTCATGAAAATAGTATCATTAGCACCTGAAGTGCTTTAAATCATTCATAAAAGATGAAAAAGTTCAAAATAAAAACAGGAGATACCGTAAAGGTAATTACAGGTACTAGTAAAAATTCTGAAGGTAAAGTATTACAAATCCTTAAAGATTCCGATAGAGTATTAGTTGAAGGTGCCAACTTAGTGTCTAAACACACGAAGCCAAGTGCTCAAAACCCTCAAGGAGGTATTGTAAAGAAAGAAGCTTCTATTCATATCTCTAACGTAATGTTAGTAGAAGATGGTGTTGCTGTAAGAGTAGGTTATAAAGTTGATGGAGATACGAAAACAAGAGTCTCTAAAAAAACTAAAAAATAATAATAATCATGAGTTACGTACCAAGATTAAAAGCAGAATACAAAGAAAGAGTTGTAAAAACTCTGACTGAAGAATTCAGTTATAAGAATGTAATGCAAGTACCAAAATTAGAGAAAATAGTTGTTTCTAAAGGAGTTGGTGCTGCAATTGCAGATAAGAAATTAATAGATTATGCTCTAGAAGAGTTGACTAAAATTACAGGTCAAAAAGCTATTTCTACAATGTCTAAAAAAGATATCGCAGCATTTAAATTACGTAAAGGAATGCCAATTGGTGTTAAAGTTACTTTACGTGGAGATAAAATGTATGAGTTCTTAGATAGATTAGTTACAGCTTCTTTACCTCGTGTAAGAGACTTTAACGGTATAAAAGCTAATGGATTTGATGGGAGAGGTAATTACAATTTAGGAATTACTGAACAAATCATCTACCCAGAAATAAATATTGATCAAGTGAAGAAAATCAATGGTATGGATATTACATTTGTAACATCTGCACCTACAGATAAGGAAGCGAAGTCACTATTAGGAGAATTAGGTTTACCATTTAAAAAGAACTAAGAGATGGCTAAAGAATCAATGAAAGCCCGCGAACGTAAGAGAGCGGCAGTAGTTGCAAAATATGCAGAAAAGAGAAAAGCTTTAAAAGAAGCTGGAGACTATGAAGGCTTGCAAAAATTACCAAAGAACGCTTCTCCAGTAAGAATGCACAACAGATGTAAACTTACAGGAAGACCTAAAGGGTATATGCGTCAGTTTGGTTTGTCCCGTGTTACGTTTCGTGAAATGGCAAATCAAGGTTTAATACCTGGTGTTAAAAAAGCAAGTTGGTAGAAAACCAAAATAAAGCTTAAAAAAATAAAATAGAATGTGTACCTTTGCACGCTCTATTTTTTTTGAGTAAAAGAATTTTAACTGATTATAGGTTCATTTATCACAGAGAAATCTGTAGCATAAATAGAGGTATTTGAAAACCGTAATCGCAATTTTAATAAATATGTATACAGATCCAATCGCGGATTTTCTTACTAGAGTAAGGAATGCAATCGCAGCAGGACACAGAGTAGTGGAAATTCCAGCTTCAAACTTGAAGAAGGAAATGACTAAGATTTTGTTTGATCAAGGATTTATTTTAAGCTATCAGTTCAATGACGATAAAGTTCAGGGAACAATTAAGATCGCTTTAAAATATGACCGCGACACAAAAGAGTCAGTAATTAGAAAAATTCAACGAATTAGTACACCAGGTTTACGTAAATACGTTGGCTCTACAGAGATGCCAAGAGTATTAAACGGTCTTGGAATTGCTATTGTTTCTACATCGAAAGGTGTAATGACAAACAAAAAAGCACGTCTAGAAAATGTTGGAGGAGAAGTTTTATGTTATGTTTATTAATCCATAAGAAATGAGTAGAATAGGAAAAAATCCCGTTAGCATTTCACAAGGTGTAGATGTAAACATAAACGACAACGTAGTAACCGTAAAAGGGAAATTAGGAGAGTTATCTCAAAAAATCTCTAAGGGTATTACTGTAAAAATTGAAGATGGTATTATCACCTTAGATAGAGCATCGGAAAGTAAAGACCATAAAGCACAACATGGTTTGATGAGAGCTTTAATCAACAACATGATTGAAGGTGTAAGTAAAGGTTGGACAAAAGATTTAGAATTGGTTGGTGTAGGTTATAGAGCCTCAAATCAAGGACAAAAATTAGATTTAGCTTTAGGTTTCTCTCATAATATTGTTTTAGAAATTGCTCCAGAAGTAAAAGTTGAAACAATATCTGAAAAAGGGAAAAACCCAATCATTAAATTATCTTCTTTTGACAAACAATTGGTTGGTCAAATAGCTGCTAAGATTCGTTCTTTCAGAGCTCCAGAGCCTTACAAAGGAAAAGGAGTTAAGTTTGTTGGTGAAATATTAAGAAGAAAAGCAGGTAAATCTGCATAATTATAAGAGTTAGTAAAGTTTAAAAGTTTATAAAGTTGAACGTTCAATCTGACAACCCAAAACGAAGAACTAAAAACTAACCACTAATAACTAAAATATGGCATTATCAAAGCTACAAAGAAGAGTCAGAATTAAGCGTAGAATTAGAAAAATCATTTCTGGTACTGCTACAAAACCAAGGTTATCGGTTTTTAGAAGTAACAAAGAGATTTACGCTCAATTGGTAGACGATGTAAACGGAGTTACAATAGCTTCCGTTTCATCTAGAAATAAAGAGATAAAAGCAGGCACCAAGTCAGAGGCAGCAACAGCAGTTGGTAAATCAATTGCTGAAAAAGCGACCAAAGCAGGTGTAACGTCAGTTGCTTTTGATAGAAACGGATATTTATATCACGGTAGAGTTAAAGTATTAGCGGACGCCGCAAGAGAAGCTGGTTTAAAATTTTAAGAAATTATGCAAGGATATAAAAACGTAGAAAGAGTGAAGCCTAGTGGGTTAGAGCTCGTAGATAGATTAGTAGGTGTACAACGTGTTACCAAAGTAACAAAGGGTGGTAGAGCATTTGGTTTCTCTGCAATCGTAGTTGTTGGAGATGGTAATGGTGTTGTTGGTCATGGACTAGGAAAATCTAAAGATGTTGCCTCTGCAATTGCAAAAGCAATTGAAGACGCTAAGAAAAATTTAGTAAGAATTCCTATTTTAGACGGTACATTACCTCACGAACAAAAAGGAAAGTTTGGTGGAGCAAAAATATTCATCAAGCCTGCTTCTCCTGGTACAGGGGTTATTGCTGGTGGTGCTGTAAGGCACGTATTAGAGGCGGTAGGAGTTCATGATGTATTATCAAAATCTCAAGGATCTTCTAATCCTCACAATGCAGTGAAAGCAACTTTTGATGCTTTACTACAATTACGTAGTGCACTATCAATAGCGAAGCAAAGAGGTATTTCTTTAGAGAAAGTATTTAACGGATAAACTTAAGAACGATGGCAAAAATAAAAGTTACACAAGTAAAAAGTCAAATCGGGCGTCTTCAGAATCAAAAGAGAACTTTAGAAGCATTAGGTTTACGTAAAATGAATCAAACTGTAGAGCATGAGGCAACTCCATCTATAGTTGGTATGATAAATACAGTTAAACACTTAGTTTCTTTCGAAGAAATTAAATAAGACATATAGAAAAATGAGTTTACATAATTTAACACCAGCAGAAGGTTCCATTAAAAAAGGAAAAAGAATTGCAAGGGGTGAAGGATCTGGAAAAGGTGGTACCGCAACAAGAGGACACAATGGACAGAAATCTCGTTCAGGGTATTCTAAAAAGATTGGTTTTGAAGGAGGGCAAATGCCACTTCAAAGACGTGTACCAAAATTTGGTTTCACAAATATTAATCGTATTGAGCACCAAGGAATCAATTTAGATACATTACAATCTCTAGTAGATAGTGGTCAAATAAAAGATACTGTTAATTTAGAAATTTTAATTTCGAACAGGTTAGTAGATAAAAATGATTTAGTAAAAATACTAGGTCGTGGAGAATTGAAAGCTAAATTAACTATTTCTGCACATAAATTTACAGCAACTGCAAAAGCGGCTATAGAAGCTACTGGAGGAGAAGCTATTACTTTATAATAATCCGTAAATGATGAATTTTATTAATAGATTAAAAGACATTTTTAGCATTGAAGAATTAAAGAACAAAATTCTTCTAACTATTGGCTTAATTGCTGTATATCGTTTTATGGCGGCTGTTCCATTACCCGGAATAGACCCATTGCAATTGTCAGCATTAAAAGATAGTACTTCAAGTGGTCTTTTAGGATTATTGAATGCATTTACAGGTGGAGCATTTGCTAGAGCGTCAGTAATGGCACTTGGTATTATGCCCTATATTTCTGCATCTATTGTGGTTCAGTTAATGGGAATTGCGGTTCCGTATTTACAAAAATTACAAAAGGACGGAGAAAGTGGACGTAAGAAAATTACACAAATAACAAGATGGTTAACCATTGGTATTACGTTAGTACAAGCACCAACGTATATTACGGCTATTAAAACTCAATTTGGTTTAGGACCAGAAGCGTTTTTAGTAACGGGGCCAATTTTCTGGGTATCATCAATCATTATCTTAACTGCAGGAACAATTTTTGCGATGTGGTTAGGTGAGCGTATTACAGACAAAGGAGTTGGTAATGGTATTTCCTTATTAATTACAGTTGGTATTATTGCTAATTTTCCTGCAGCATTTTTGCAAGAGTTTGTTGCCAAAACAACAAACGCTGGAGCTGGAGGGATTATGATGGTATTGATTGAAATCATTGTTTGGTTTGTTGTAATTTTATTAACGGTATTATTAGTTACTGCAGTTCGTAAGATCGCAGTACAATATGCTAGAAGAACCGTTGCAGGAAACACACAAAACGTTGCAGGATCAAGAGATTATATTCCTTTGAAATTGAATGCAGCAGGTGTGATGCCAATTATTTTTGCACAAGCAATTATGTTTTTACCAGTCGCTTTGGCGCAAAAGTTTCCATTTATGGCAAGCTTACAAAACATTAATGGCTTAGGGTACAATTTAATTTTTGCTTTTTTAATTATCATTTTTAGTTATTTTTATACTGCGATTACAATTCCTACGAATAAAATGGCAGATGATTTAAAAAGAAGTGGTGGTTTTATACCTGGTATTAGACCAGGGAAAGATACCGCAGATAGATTAGATGCTGTACTATCTAGAATTACGTTCCCAGGATCGTTATTCTTAGCAGCATTATCTATTTTACCAGCAATTGTAGTTCAGTTTGGAGTACAACAAAGTTGGGCGATGTTTTATGGTGGAACCTCATTAATAATTATGGTTGGAGTTGCAATTGATACGTTGCAACAAATTAATTCCTATTTATTGAATCGTCATTATGATGGTTTGATGAAAGCAGGAAACAGCAATAGAAAATCTAATAAATAATATGGCTAAGCAATCAGCAATTCAACAAGACGGAACGATTACAGAAGCATTATCCAATGCTATGTTTCGTGTAGAATTAGAAAACGGTCATATTGTAACGGCTCACATTTCAGGTAAAATGCGCATGCATTATATTAAATTATTACCAGGAGATAAGGTCAAATTAGAAATGAGCCCATACGATTTAACAAAGGCAAGAATTACGTATAGATATTAATTAAACAAGTGCGAAAGTAAAAAAGTGCTAAAGTCTTTAAAGTTGATTGAAACTTTACAGCTTTTAAACCTTCAAACTTTATAAACAAACAAAACGATGAAAGTTAGAGCATCAGTTAAAAAAAGAAGTGCCGACTGCAAAATAGTACGCAGGAAAGGTAGATTATATGTGATTAATAAACAAAATCCTAGATTTAAACAAAGACAAGGGTAATGGCAAGAATAGCAGGTATTGATATTCCAAAGAATAAAAGAGGAGTTATTGCATTAACTTACATCTTTGGTATAGGAAGCAGCAGAGCTCAAAAAGTTCTAGCAACAGCAAAAGTAGATGAGAGCATTAAAGTTCAAGACTGGACAGATGATCAAATCGCAGCAATTAGAGAACAAGTAGGATCTTTCACAATAGAAGGAGAATTACGTTCTGAAGTACAGTTAAACATCAAGCGATTGATGGATATCGGTTGTCAAAGAGGAATTCGTCATAGACTAGGTCTTCCATTAAGAGGACAAAGAACGAAGAATAACTCTCGTACAAGAAAAGGTAAGAGAAAAACTGTAGCTAACAAGAAAAAATAAGTTAGATAAAGTAATAAAGATCTAAGCATAGTTTTTACTATCAAATTAGAAAACTAAATTACTAAAACTGAAAAATTATGGCAAAAGCAAGTTCAAAAAAACGTAAAGTAATCATTGAAGCTACTGGAGAAGCGCACGTAACTGCATCTTTCAATAACATCATTATCTCTTTAACAAACAAAAAAGGTGACGTTATTTCTTGGTCATCTGCAGGAAAAATGGGTTTTAGAGGTTCTAAAAAGAATACTCCATACGCAGCTCAATTAGCCGCAGAAGATTGTGCAAATGTTGCAAAAGAAGCAGGTTTACGTAAAGTAAAAGTGTATGTGAAAGGACCAGGTAATGGTAGAGAATCTGCAATCAGATCCCTTCACAATGCAGGAATTGAAGTAACAGAAATTATTGATGTTACACCAATTCCTCACAACGGATGTCGTCCACCAAAAAGAAGAAGAGTTTAAACAGAACTAGTTTCAGTTGATGTTGAATTAATTTCGACACCTCTTATCAGAAGAATAATTATATTTTTAACAAGATAGGATCAAAGATTATCGAAGGAGAAAGCCTTAATTCATAATCCCTATCTATAACACAAAAGAAATGGCAAGATATACAGGACCAAAAACTAAAATTGCTCGTAAATTTGGCGAAGCAATCTTTGGAGAAGATAAAAACTTCGAAAAAAGAAATTTTCCTCCAGGACAGCACGGAAATGCAAGAAGAAGAGGAAAGAAATCTGAATACGCTACTCAATTAATGGAGAAGCAAAAAGCGAAATATACCTATGGTATTTTAGAGCGTCAATTTAGGAATATGTTTAAAAGAGCAACTGCTTCAAAAGGAATTACTGGACAAATACTATTGCAATTATGTGAATCGCGTCTAGATAATGTTGTATTCCGTATGGGAATTGCTCCTAGTAGAAGCGCTGCAAGACAATTAGTTTCTCACCGTCACATATTAGTAAACGGAGAAAAAGTAAATATTGCTTCTTATCAACTAAAACCTGGTGACACTGTAGGTGTAAGAGAAAAATCTAAATCACTAGAAGCAATTGAAACTTCATTAGCTAATGCAAGTCACGTTTACGAATGGATTACTTGGGACAATGCAATAAAAAGAGGAACTTTTGTTTCTAAACCTGAGCGTATTCAAATACCAGAAAACATAAACGAACAGTTTATTGTTGAATTATATTCAAAATAATTAAAACACACAGTTACATTATGGCAGTATTTAGTTTTCAAAAGCCCGATAAAGTTATTATGATCGACTCGACAGATTTCGAAGGTAAATTCGAATTCCGTCCTTTAGAGCCTGGTTATGGACTAACAGTTGGTAACGCTTTAAGGAGAGTACTACTTTCATCGTTAGAAGGTTTTGCAATTACTTCAATTAGAATTGAAGGAGTAGATCATGAGTTTTCTACTATTGCAGGAGTTGTTGAGGATGTTACAGAGATAATCTTGAACTTAAAACAAGTATGTTTTAAAAGACAAATTGACGAAGTAGACAATGAAACAGTTACTATTTCTATTTCAGGTGCAGAACAATTAACCGCAGGAGATTTTCAAAAACACATCTCTGGTTTTCAAGTATTGAATCCAGACATGGTCATTTGTAATATGGATCCTAAAGTTAATTTCAATATGGAAATCACTATCGAAAAAGGTAGAGGATATGTACCAGCTGAAGAAAATAAAAAAGCAGGAGTTCCTTTTGGAACTATCTTTATAGATTCAATTTACACGCCAATCAAAAATGTTAAGTATAGCATTGAAAATTTTCGTGTAGAACAAAAAACAGATTACGAAAAATTAGTTTTCGAAATCGTTACTGATGGATCAATTAATCCTAAAGATGCTTTAACTGAAGCCGCTAAAACATTAATTCACCACTTTATGTTATTTAGTGATGAAAGAATTACCTTAGAGGCCGATGAAATTGCACAAACTGAAACTTATGATGAAGAATCACTTCACATGAGACAGTTGTTAAAAACTAAATTGATAGATATGGATCTTTCAGTAAGAGCTTTGAATTGTTTAAAAGCTGCTGAAGTAGATACTCTTGGAGATTTAGTTTCTTTTAACAAAAATGACTTGATGAAATTTAGAAATTTTGGAAAAAAATCGCTTACTGAACTAGAAGAACTAGTTGATGTAAAAGGATTAAATTTCGGAATGGACCTTTCAAAGTATAAATTAGATAAAGATTAATACATCATATTTTGCTCCTCTAAATGAGTAGATGCAAGATGATGATTAAAATAAAATGTCATGAGACACGGAAAAAAAGTAAATCATTTAGGTAGAAAAACAGCACATAGAAAGTCAATGTTGGCTAATATGGCATGTTCCTTAATTGAGCATAAAAGAATAAATACTACAGTTGCTAAAGCAAAAGCTTTAAAACAATTTGTAGAGCCTATAATAACTAAGTCTAAACTTGATACGACACACAGCCGTCGTATAGTAATGGCAAGACTTCGTCAAAAAGAAGCAGTAACTGAACTTTTTAAAGAAGTTTCTGTAAAAGTTGGTGATCGCCCAGGAGGTTATACACGTATTATTAAATTAGGTAACCGTTTAGGAGATAATGCTGATATGGCAATGATCGAATTAGTAGATTACAATGAAATTTATAATGCTGGTAAAGTTGTTAAAAAGAAAAGTACTCGTCGTAGCCGTCGAGGGGCTTCAAATGTTGCAGCTCCTGTTGTAGTTCAAAGTGAAGCTAAGAAAGAAGAAGAATAAATGAAATTTTATTTTAAATAATAAAAAGGATAAACATTAAAAGTTTATCCTTTTTTTTGATTAAAAATTATTTGTTTACAAATTCTAAAAATGAAATTATAATAATAATATCATTTAAAGTATTTTTGTAAAATATTTTTAAAATATGAAATATCAAAAAAGAAAAAAAGCTTTAATATTATTAGCAGATGGAACCATATTTTATGGTAAATCTATTGGAGGAAAAGAAGGTACCGCTTTTGGAGAAGCGTGTTTTAACACCGGTATGACGGGTTATCAAGAAATTTTTACTGATCCCTCTTATTTTGGCCAGCTAATGGTTACCACCAACGCTCATATTGGAAATTATGGAGTTGCTGAAAATGAAATTGAATCTGATTCCATAAAAATATCAGGTTTGATTTGTCGAAATTTCAGTTATCATTATTCTAGAGACCTTGCAAACGATTCGTTAACGAATTTTTTAGATAAAAATAAATTATTAGCTATCACTGATGTGGATACAAGATCCTTAGTGGCTTATATTCGTGATAATGGCGCTATGAACGCAGTGATTACTACCGATATTGAAAATATAAATAACTTGAAAAAGCAATTGGCAGAAATTCCAAATATGAAAGGGATGGAGTTGGCTTCTAAAGTATCTACTAAAGAGCCTTATTATTTTGGAGAAAAAAATGCTATTTTTAAAATTGCTGCATTAGATATTGGTATTAAAAAGAACATATTAAGGAACTTATCTCAAAGAGATTGTTATATAAAGGTGTTTCCATACGATGCTACCTTTGAGGAATTAAATTCCTTTAACCCAGATGGATACTTTCTGTCAAATGGTCCTGGAGATCCAGAGCCTTTAACTCAAGCCATTAGTACTACTAAAGCTGCTATTGCAACTGGAAAACCAATTTTTGGAATTTGCTTAGGACATCAAGTATTGGCCTTGGCAAATGGTATTTCTACCTATAAAATGCATAATGGGCATCGTGGTATTAATCATCCTATTAAAAACCTTCAAACAGGTAAAGGAGAAATTACTTCTCAAAACCATGGATTTGCTATTAATAGAGAAGAAACTGAAAAGAATACAGAGATTGAAATAACCCATGTTCATTTAAATGACCATACGGTTGCAGGAATAAAAATGAAAAATAAACCAGTATTTTCTGTTCAATATCATCCAGAAGCAAGCCCAGGACCACACGATTCTAGGTATCTTTTTGATGAATTTATAAACAATATTAAAAAATACAAATAACAATAGGTATGAGCATAATAATTGATATACATGCTAGACAAATTTTTGATTCTAGAGGAAATCCTACAATAGAAGTAGATGTAGTTACTGAAAATGGTTTTTTAGGAAGAGCCGCTGTTCCTTCTGGTGCTTCAACAGGAGTACATGAAGCTGTAGAATTACGTGATGGAGGAAAAGACTATATGGGCAAAGGAGTGTTAAAAGCAGTTGAAAATGTAAATGATAAAATTGCTTCCACACTATTAGGAGTTTCTGTTTTTGAGCAAGAAACTATCGATCAAATTATGATTGATTTAGACGGAACTCCTAATAAGTCTTTATTAGGGGCGAATGCTATTTTAGGAGTGTCATTAGCAGCGGCCCATGCAGCAGCTTTAGAATTAGGAATGCCATTATATCGTTATATAGGAGGAGTTAGTGCTAAAACATTGCCAGTGCCCATGATGAATATTATTAATGGAGGTTCTCATAGTGATGCACCTATTGCATTTCAGGAGTTTATGATTATACCGGTAAAAGCAACAAATTTTTCAGAAGCAATTAAAATGGGAAGTGAAATTTTTCATCATTTGAAAAAGGTATTGCACCATAGAAATTTAAGTACAGCAGTGGGGGATGAAGGTGGTTTTGCACCAGCTTTAGGTGGAACAGAAGATGCCTTAGATACTATTGCTAAAGCAGTCACTAATGCAGGTTATAAATTTGGAGATGAAATTATGATCGCTTTAGACTGTGCTGCGGCAGAATTTTATGTAAATGGCAAATATGATTATAGTAAATTTGAAGGAAATTCTGGTAAAATAAGAACTTCAAAAGAACAAGCAGAATACCTTGCTGATTTGGCTAAAAATTATCCTATAATTTCAATCGAAGACGGAATGGATGAAGATGATTGGGATGGTTGGAAATATTTAACGGAACTTATTGGAGCTAACACTCAGTTAGTAGGTGATGATCTTTTTGTAACCAATGTAGAGCGTTTGTCAAGGGGAATTAAGGAAGGAATTTCAAATTCAATTTTGATAAAAGTAAATCAAATTGGAACTTTGTCAGAAACCATTGCAGCGGTTAAAATGGCTCATCATGCTGGTTATACTTCTGTAATGTCTCATAGGTCTGGTGAAACGGAAGACAATACCATCGCAGATTTAGCAGTGGCACTTAATTGTGGTCAAATTAAAACAGGATCGATGTCTCGTAGTGACCGCATGTCAAAATACAATCAGTTATTACGTATAGAAGAGCAATTAGGGGACATTGCATATTATCCTCAAAGAAGTGCTTTTAAAGTTTAATTAAAACTATTTTAATATTTATGAAAAGTCCGATTTTTAATTAATTCGGACTTTTTTTTGAGCTACTTTTTTAATATAATAAGGACTTAAAAGTTTGGATTAGATCTTAATTTATTAAGAAATTGAGACTCAAAAACCAACGTTTTTTGTATCTTTGCCTACTTTTAAAAAATTAAAAAAAAATTATAAATGTCAAGAAAAGCAACCATCGAAGTAGACGGTGAAAAGTATGAATTTCCTATTATTGAAGGGACTGAAAATGAATTAGCAATTGATATAAAAACCTTGAGGGGTATTACAGGTGGTATTACAACCATTGATCCTGGATTTAAGAATACCGGTTCTTGTGAAAGTGCAATTACATTTTTAGATGGTGAAAAAGGAATTCTTCGTTATAGAGGGTATTCTATAGAAGAATTAGCTGAAAAAGCTACTTTTTTAGAAGTTGCTTACTTATTAATTTTTGGAGAATTACCTACTGCTGAAGAATTGACAAAATTTCATAATGATATTAAAGATCAAGCTCATGTCGATGAAGATGTAAAGAAAATTTTAGATGGTTTTCCGAAAACTGCCCATCCAATGGGAGTATTGTCCTCATTAACAAGTGCTTTAGTGGCATTTAATCCTGCTTCAGTTAATGTAGACTCTGAGGAAGAAATGTACAATGCAATTGTCAGAATTTTAGGAAAATTTCCGGTCTTAGCAGCTTGGACTTACAGAAAACATGCTGGCTTACCCTTGGACTATGGAGATAATTCACTAGGCTATGTCGATAATTTTTTAAAGATGATGTTTAGGTCAGTGGATTTAACCGCCACAAATACTAAGAGAGCGCATCGATAATGACACACACGCCTGCTAAGACGCTCGCTGAACTTAAAGCGCAAATCACGGCAAACCAGACAAACTTGAGTAAACGTTTGTTCCAGGTCGCCCAGTACCTGCTCGATCACCCCAACGAAATTGCGTTCGGCACCGTCGTGGTGATTGCGCGTGATGCCGGGGTGCACCCGTCCACTCTCGTGCGCTTTGCGAGCTCTTTTGGCTACAGTGGTTTTTCAGAAATGCAAAATCTATTCAAAGAGCAGTTGCGCGCCGAGGCGCCCAGTTATAACGACAGAATGCGCATCGCCCGAGAGTCCGAGGGTGACCAGGCCGATGCCAACCCGATCAGCCTGTTGCGTCAGTTTTCCGCAGCAAATTCCTCAGCCTTGGACCAACTGGTGACAGATGTCGACCTGGCTCAGCTTGAAAAGGCCGAGCAGCTGCTCAATGACGCCCAGACCATCTATGTGATGGGCGTGCGCCGGGCCTTTGTTGTCGCCTCTTATTTTGGCTATGCGCTGCGTCACGCGGAACGGCGCGCGTTTTTAATTGATGGTGTGGGTGGCTTGACGCAGGAGCAAGCCAGCTCAATGGGCGCAAATGATGTTCTCATTGCGATCAGTTTTCATCCCTATGGCCAAGAAACGCAGAACGTTGCCCGCGATGCCTTTGCCCGCGGCATACCCGTGGTACTGATCACCGACAGCCACTTAAGTCCACTTGCGGCACAGGCGACTGCGGTCCTGGCGGTGCAAGAAGCGTCGATTCATGGAATTCGGTCCTTGTCGGCTTCGCTTTGCGTGGCTCAGGCCCTGGCCATAGGTCTGACCGATCCGACTCGCGTCAAGGCTTAATCCGTTGGCCGGCACACCTGATCGACCCGCTATTCGTGCCCTGCAAGGGGCCTCTTTGATTGGGCCGCCGACAATGGGTTTGCGCACCAAAATGAGGCTTATCAAAACTTATTGGAATATTTATTCTAAATTATTGTGATTTGAAATTATTGTTGCTAGAGTGTTTCGGTAGCTGCAACACAGGGTTTGCAAGCCAAGGAAGATCAGCACAATTCGTACAGGCCGCAGGGTTAGGGCGACGCTGGTAATTTCTGCTTGCAACCGGTTGCAAAAGCTCTAAATAAGTGTTTGGATAGAGAGGTTGCCCCACTTGGGGTTCTGGACAATAAAAAAAATTAACGGGTGGACCAGACACCTGCCGGAGATAAAGATGAAAAAAACATTACTGGCGGCTAGTCTCGCCTCTGCTTTGTTTGCCCAAGCTCACGCAGCTGACACGTTAACCTTCGGGTACGCGGCTTATCTGTTTGATGACAAGTTCTCGACCATTTTGCGCAACGGTGCAGAAGCCTATGCGGAATCATTGGGTCATGAAATGATTCAAGTCGATGCAAACAACGACCAAGGTCGTCAGATAGACCAGGTCAATAACTTTATCGCCAACGGCGTTGATGCGGTCATCATCCAGTCGGTCGATTCTTCAGCGGCCCAACCAATGACTAAAGCATTGGCCGATGCCGGCATCCCAGCTATCTACGTTAACCGTAAGCCAATACCGATCCAGCAGTTGGGTTCTATGGCGGCCTATGTTGCCTCAAATGAGATTGAGTCTGGTACGCTGCAAACTTTTGCAATGTGTAACCAACTGCGTGCCGAAGGCAAAGCAGGCGGCGCTCGCGGTTATTTGTTGATGGGTCAGTTGACCTCTGAAGCGGCCATTCAGCGTACCGCAGATGCCGAGCAAGTAATGGGCTTGGATATGTGTAACTTCATGACCTTGGTCGCACCAAAGACGACCGGTCAATGGCAGCGTACTAAAGCACAAGACATCATGACTAACTGGTTGTCTACTGGCGAGCCGTTTGACTTCGTTATCGCGAACAATGACGAAATGGCGATGGGTGTTGTTCAAGCATTGAAATCTGCTGGTATCGATATGGATACAGTGGTGATCGGTGGTGTTGACGCAACCGATGATGCAATCGCTGCAATGAAAGGCGGAGATCTGGATGTAACTGTCTTCCAGAACGCTGCTGCTCAGGGCGAAGGCGCTGTAAACGCGGCCATCAAGCTGCTCAATGGTGAAAAAGTTGACCGTGAAGTATACGTGCCATTCGAGCTCGTCGTACCGTCAAATGCGGATCAGTACGCGAACCGAAACTAAGTAAGATTGTTATACTGGGGCTCATTCTTGAGCCCCTATTCTTTTCAAAAACATACTTCCCCATAATCCCCAGGAGATAGTGTCATGGCTGGTTTAGCACATGGTCTTGGCGGTCTTAAGTACGACCCTAAGAAACGTCATCGTCCACCCGAACTAAATGTCTTTGTTGCATTCGTTGTAATTGTTTTACTGTTTGAGATACTGGGTCGACTCTTTGTTGGTGATAGTTTCCTTTTCAATACTCGTGACGGCATCGATACCTTATTTAACGAAGCGCGTCTGCGAATCATTATTTTACAAGTTGCTATTATTGGCATCATTGCCTTGGGTGTGACCCAGGTGATCATCGCCGGTGGTATCGACCTCAGTTCGGGCTCAATTGTTGGCGCTGCCGCAATGGTCGGAACGATGTTTGCTCAGAGCTCCATTAACCAATATGGAATGGAGAATACCGCCCCTGTCTTGGGCTTAGCCTTCCTTGATCTGCCCGTTATTGTTGCGATCGTTGCGGCACTGGCCGCAGGTTTGCTCGCGGGGGTGATCAATGGTCTGTTGATTGCGTACGGTAAGATACCGCCCTTTATTGTCACCCTAGGCATGATGCTGTTTGCCCGGGGTGTGGCCAACTGGACCACGAAAGGTAAGCCTATTTCGTATCTGCAGGAAGATTACGCCGCGATTGGCGCAGGTATGACCCCGGTGTTTATCTTTTTAGGTGCCGCCCTGGTCATGCACCTGTTACTCAAATATACCCGCTACGGTAAGCATACCTACGCCATCGGTTCGAATGAACAGGCGGCGCGGATGTCGGGCATCGATGTCGATCGCCTCAAAGTTCTAATCTATGCGATCGCCGGTTTCCTCTCGGCCCTGGCGGCCATTGTGCTCAGTTCCAAGGCGTTGACTGGCCAATCTGGCATGGGCGTGATGTACGAACTGGATGCGATCGCGATGGCGGTTATCGGCGGCACTTCGCTCGCCGGTGGTCGTGGTTCGGTACTGGGTACTTGCATCGGTGCGTTGATTTTCGGTGTTATTATTTCTGGATTTACCTTTATGAAGCTTGATGCTTTCTACCAGGAGATGGCGAAGGGAGCCATTATTGTCGCAGCCGTGCTGCTCGATCAATGGCGAGCGCGGCAACAAGCAGCGCGTAATTAATAGAGGATTTCGAGATGAACGATATAATTCTAAAAACCGAAGGCCTCACGAAACACTACGGTGGCGTTCAGGCCCTGGTGGGTGCGGACTTCGAGATCCGGCAAGGTGAGCACGTCGCCATTATGGGCGATAACGGTGCCGGTAAATCGACCTTTGTACGGCAGATTACTGGCGTCGAGCAACGCAGTTCTGGCAAGGTTTATTTTGATGGCCAGGCGGTTGATTTCGCCGGCCCGCTCGAAGCACGAGAAGCTGGCATTGAAACGGTGTTCCAGAACCTAGCCTTAGCCGACGCGCTGAACGTGCCGGATAATTTATTTTTGGGTCGTGAAAAGTTCCTGTTTAAATGTGGGCCCTTTTCGATTTTGGATTTTAAGGCAATGCGCAGCGAGACGCTCAAATCACTCGAGCGTACCGGCGTAAAGATTCCTAACGTCGATAACCCGATCAGTAATATGTCGGGCGGCCAGCGTCAGTGCGTCGCGATTGCGCGTACTGCGACCTTCCATTCAAAACTGACCATCATGGACGAGCCGACGGCCGCCCTGGGTGTGCAGGAGACGGCGCAGGTGGAAAATATTGTCCGGACGCTCAAGGAGGCCGGTGAGCCATTGATCCTAATCTCGCATAATATGCGCCAAGTCTTTGATCTAGTCGACCGCATCGTGGTGTTCCGACGTGGCCGCATTGTCGCTAACCTGCGCAAAGAAGATACCTCGGGTGAGGATGTTGTCGCCTATATTACTGGCGCAAAAACCGACCCTGCGTACGAGGTGGATGCCTAAGCATCTGCCGGTTAACGGACGTATTTTTAATCTTACTCAACAATTATATGTTTAGGCCGGGCCTAACGGAGCAAAATCATGACAATTCGCATTGGTATTTTGGGTGCAGGGCGCATTGGTAAGGCGCATGCTGCTGCCATCGCTGCAACAGCAGGCGCCACCCTGGTCGCCATCGCGGAGCCCTTTGCCGCCGCTGCGCAGGCAATGGCAGATCAATATGGCTGTGATATTCGGACCATTGATGATATCGCCGCGGCGAATGATGTCGACGGTGTGATTATCTGCACCCCGACGGACACCCACGCTGACCTGATCGAACAGTTCTGTCGCGCCGGCAAGGCGGTGTTTTGTGAGAAGCCTGTCGATCTCAGTTTGCAGCGCGTCAAGGAATGCTTAAAAGTCGTCAATGAGACCAAGGGTACTTTGATGGTCGGTTTTAATCGCCGCTTCGACCCGGATTTTATCGGGGTTAAAACGGCAATCGATGACGGTGCGATCGGCAAGGTCGAGATGGTATCCATTACCAGTCGCGACCCTGGCGCGCCTCCGGTCGATTATATCAAGCGTTCCGGCGGTATCTTCCGCGATATGACCATCCATGACTTCGACGTGGCGCGTTGGTTGCTGGGCGAAGAGGTAACCACAGTCCAGGCTGCAGCATCGGTTCTGGTCGATGACGAGATCGGTAAGGCGGGCGATTACGACAGCGCCAATATCTTGCTGACCACTGCATCTGGGCGTCAAGCAGTGATTTCGAACAGTCGTCGGGCAACCTATGGCTATGATCAGCGGATTGAAGTGCTCGGCTCTAAGGGTTTGGTGTCAGCGGAGAACCATCATGAGAATCGAGTCACGATCGCCAATGCCGACGGCTTTCAGCGCCGGCCCCTGCTGAACTTTTTTATGGAGCGTTATATGCCAGCGTACGAAGCCGAGATTCGGGCCTTCGTTGCGGCGGTTGAGGACGGTATTGCACCGCCCACGACCGGGCATGATGGTCTGATGGCAATGGCCTTGGCAGATGCTGCTCTGAAGTCGGTCGAAGAAGGGCGTGCGGTGCACCTTTCTGAGATTCTGGTCTAGCGACAACCGGCTCATCCCTGTTTAAGGCGATGGGCCGTTTAGCTGTTCTTTTCCCCGCTGGGCGAGTCCTGGTCGCTAATTTATAGCTCATTGGAGCAATTCCCATCCGTCTGCCACGTCGAACGTTTAATCGACGGCTTCTCGGACTCTTCACGCAGCCTATCGTGGTAGTATGGTAAAAGGCTTTCGACACCCGTTGAGATGCTAATCGAACATTACCCTAACTGGATACCGAGTGTCTCGTACAACGAAGAATCGTGTCACGCTAGCAGAGGTTGCTAAGCTTGCCGGCGTTAGCCGCAGTGCTGTTTCGCGCAGCTTTACCGTCGGGGCGTCCGTCGCGCCGAGCACCTTGCTGCGTGTGCGCGAGGCGGCCACGGAACTGGGTTATCGGCCCAATATACTAGCGCGCAGCCTGACCACCGGCCTGACCGGTCTGGTCGGTCTGGTGGCCAACAACTTTCACAATCCCGTCTACCTTGAGTGGTTCGATATCTTTACCCGCCTGCTGCAAGCGCGCGGGTTGCGCACCCTGTTAATTAACCTCACCGATGAAGTCGAGCCGCTGCGCAGTCTGGATCTATTGATGCAATATCAGGTTGATGCTGTGGTGGTGGCGACCTCAACCCTGCCGATCAGCTTTGCCAGCGCCTTTGCCGAAGCGGGCTTGCCGGTGGTGCATGCGTTCGGGCGCGACAATGATGGTGACTTTGATGTGGTTGGCATCGATAACCGGGAAGCCGGACGAATCGCAGCGCGCCGTCTACTGGCTTGTGGTTACCAGAGTGTTGGCTTCCTAGGCGGGCCTGAGAGCTCGACTTCGACACGCGATCGTTTGGCGGGCTTTATGGATGTTGTCGAAGCACATGCAGGGGTCCAGTTTCAAATTGGTTATTCTCAAACCTACAGTTTTGAAGGTGGCTTTGAGGCGATGCAGGTGTTAATGGCCGGTGAACTAGCGCAGGGCTATTTTTGCGGTGATGATGTGGTCTCTATCGGTGCTATGAGCGCGTTGCGCCGTGGCGGTATCCAGGTACCCGAAGCGGTTGGCATTATTGGTTTTAACAATGTTGAGATGGCGGCGTGGGACAATATTCGCCTGACCACGGTGGCCCAGCCGCTGGCCCAGATTGTTGAGGTAACGGTAGACTGTTTGCAAGCCCAGCTGCAATCTAAAGAGGCTTACCAGCCCAGCGCTAAGCTGTTGCCGTGCCAAATCATCGAGCGCGATACCTTGCCCAAGGCCCTCAGCTAAACTGCGGCCAAGCTCTAAACTTAATGATCCCTAAGCTGCTAAACAACCCCGCTCGCCATCCGGCGAGCAGGGCTGCCTGATCGGCCTCGCTAGAGCTCGACCCACTGACCATTATTGTTGCCAGAGCGGGCCACTGCGGCAATCGCACTGATGGAGTCTGCCCCGGCTTCGACCAAGGGCACCAAGCCCAAGTCCGGAGTTTGACCAGCCTTAAGCGCATGAATTGCGGTGGCCAGTTCAGAGTAGATATTGCCAAAGGCCAGGGGCATGCCTTCGGAATGACCGATGGTCACTCGACTGGAGCGATCGGCCTCAGGTGATAAACCGCCCTCACCGCGTTCGATGATCTGCGTTCGGCCGCCCAGCGGGGTGTAAAAGAGCTGGTTCGGTTGCTCTTGGGTCCAGCGCAACCCGCCGGTTTCACCAAACACCTGAATGCCCAAGCCATGTTGCCGACCGAGCGCGCAAGAAGAGGTCCAGAGACGACCGACGGTGCCTTCAGACATGCGAAAATTAACCATCGCATCATCTTCTAAGGTTCGGCTCGGGATCAGGCTGACGCAGTCCGCCGAGAGGCGTTCAACGCGCTGATTGGTGACAAAGGTGGCCAGGTGCAAGGCATGAATGCCGCAGTCGGCGAATTGCGCCGAGACACCGACCATCTCCGGATCATAGCGCCAGCGCACGCGCGGATTATCGGCATCGGCGGCATCGGCATGATGACCGTGGGCGAACTCGGTAAAGACCATGCGCACCTTGCCGATATCTCCGCGCGCGACCATGGCACGCATATGACGCACTAGGGCGTAACCGGTGTAGCCATAATTGACGGCGCATATTTTGCCACTCTCGCGGGCCACCCCGATTAGGCTTTGGGCTTCTTTCGGCGTCATGGTGAGCGGCTTTTCGCATAAAACGTTAAAGCCGGCCTCCAAAAAGGCCTTGGTGATCTCAAAGTGGGTATTGTTCGGCGTGGCAACCGTGACCAGATCCACCCGGTCGGCCCGTGCAGACTCGCCGGCAAGCATTTCGCGCCAGTCACCATAGCTTCGGCTTGGGTCCAACCCGAGCTCTTGGCCATAGGCTCGACCCTCCTCGGCGCGATGGTCTAGTGCGCCGGCGGTAAAGTTATAGAGGCCATCGAGCCGCGCCGCAAGCCGATGCGCCGGTCCAATCTGACTGCCTCGGCCACCGCCGATTAAGCCCCAGTTTATTGTTGTCATCTGTATCTCCTAAAAGCCCATACTGGCTAAAAATTCGCGGTTGGCTATGGCATCGCTCAGGGGTGACACCTCGAGCAACGGATCGCAATCCTGCTCGACGGTCATCCAACCTTGATAACCACGTTGGGTAAGTAATTTGTGCAATGCATCGAACTTCACTTCACCCTGGCCGAGGTTGCAGAAGATACCGTCGCCACAGGCTTTATAAAAGTCGGTGCGCTGAAGGATCACATCGGCTTTGATCTTAGGATCGATGTCCTTGCAGTGGACATAGGCCAAACGATCGAAGTAGCGATCCATAAAGTTAATCGGGTTGAATCCGGCGTAGGTTTGATGCCCAGTATCGATGCACAACTTTAGCAGATCGGCGTCGACCTCCTGCATCAAGCGCTCAAGTTCATCATGGAAGTCCATAAAGCCTGCCGCATGACTGTGGATGCTGACCGTTAGGCCATAGCCGTCCCGCGCCATCTTTGAAACGGTTTTGATGCGCTCGACAAAGCCCTGCCATTCACTGCTGCTCAGTTGCTCGGCCTCAGCCGGGCGTCCGGCCGTCGGTGCGCGCCGCGCTGATATTGAATCGATTAGCACCAGGTGCTGAGCACCCTGAGAGGCCAAAGCTTTAGCGGTTCGTTCCGCAGTCTTGAAAACGTCTGCGAAGCCATCGGGGTCATGGAAGGGTTGGAACACCACGCCGGCCGTTAAGGTCAGGTCTTCTTTTTGTAAGGCGTCGTCGAGTTGCGACCGATCTTCGGGTAGGTAGCCCACGGGGCCTAACTCGATGCCGCGATAACCGGCCGCCGCACAATCTTGTAACACCTGTTGCCAGGGTGGATTACGGGGATCGTCCGCAAATTCAACACCCCAAGAGCAGGGCGCGTTACCAATACGTATTGCCATTATAGTTAGTATCCTAGGTTATTTGTTTGCAAGGCTGATCCAGCCAGAGGTCTTGTGGGAGGCTCTAATACCATCCATGACGCGCATTACGGCCACGCCGTCATCGAAGGATGGCCACGCAACGGTATTGGACAGAATCGCCTTAAAGAAGTTGGCTTGTTCGATAATAATCTGGTCTTGAAAGCCGGTGCCGTGCGCGGGCCCCTGACAAAAATAGCGGTAGTCGCCGTGATCCGGGCCGGCCAGAATGCGTTTGAAACCGGCGTTCGGTCCATCTTCGGGTTGATAGAGCCAGAGCGCGTTTTGATCTTCCTGATCGAAGCGTAAGCTACCGCGGGTGCCATGGATCTCATAGGCGTAGCGCATTTTGCAGCCATGTGCGACGCGCGAAAACGACAACAGGCCATTGGCACCGTTGGCGAATCGGGTCATCAGCTGCACCTGGTCGTCATTGCATGGCGTGCTCGGATCTTGGTCACGCACTTCGGGTCGGCTGGTGATATCGGCGACCAGTGCGTTGATCGGTCCACATAGGGTAAGGGCGCACTGCAGCATATGGGGTGCAAGATCGCCGAGTGTGCCATTGGCATCGCCGAGCAGGCGCCAATTGCTATCGCCGGAGCCAATTGGGGCCATAAAGTCTTCATTGTGCTCGCCGCGAAACCAGGTGATGTCGCCGATCGCGCCATCGGCAATCAGCTGGCGCGCATGGGCCGTGGCGGGCGTGTTGATGTAATTGTAGCCGACCAGATTGACTATATCCTTGGCCGCTAGGGCAATCTCGGCCGCCTCGGCGGTATTGCGGCCCATGGGTTTCTCGCACAGCACCGGCTTGCCGACTGCAGCGCAAGCGCGTACATAGTCTAGGTGGGTGTCCTGCGGCGAGGCGATAATCACCGCATCGATCTGATCGGAGTTGATCAGTTGCTCTGGGCTGTCGAACGCAATCTTGGCGTCAAACTTTTTCGCATAGCGTTGTGCACTGGCGGGCGAGGATGCTGCGATACCCGCCAATACGATCTCAGCGTCGAGTTCGAAGACCGCACTGACGCTGCGCGCCGCGACAGAATGGGCTTTACCCATATATCCGCCACCAATAATGCCTACATTTATTATTTTCATACATACTCTGTTTGCAACCGGTTGCAAATGTTATATCTTGTTGACCTTAGAAAATCAATAGTAGGAGTTTAAAATGTCTGAAACGGTACGCTTAACCACCGCACAAGCGATCATAAAGTACCTCGAGAACCAATGGATCGAGCTTGATGGCGAACGCCAGCGTATCTGTGGCGGCGGGTTCGGTATCTTCGGTCACGGCAATGTTACCTGCCTGGGTGAGGCGATGTACGAAGCGCATGACAAACTGCCGCTCTACCGTGGGCAACATGAGCAGTCTATGGGTTTTGCTGCGGCGGCCTATGCCAAGTTTTATCGGCGCAAGCGCTTTATGTTCTGTTCCGCATCCGCCGGTCCCGGTACCGCGAATTTAGTAACCTCATCCGCCTTGGCAATGGCCAATCGGTTACCCATGCTAATGTTGTGTGGTGATAACTTCGTGACCCGGTTGCCCGATCCGGTGCTGCAGCAGGTCGAGCATTTCAACAACCCCAGCTTGGGGGTCACCGATAGCTTTAAGGCTGTGACCCGATATTGGGACCGCATTACCCACCCCGCGCAAATTTTGCAGTCTTTGCCGCAAGCGCTTGGGGTCATGTTGGATCCGGCCGATTGCGGTCCTGCCTTTATCGGCTTGCCGCAGGACGTGCAGGGTTGGACCTACGATTATCCGGTGTCATTTTTTGAACCGGTGGTGCACCGTGTGCGCGCCATCATGCCCGACCCGGTCGAACTGGAGCAGGCCGCACAAGCCTTAGCTAAGGCCAAGGCGCCGCTTATTATCGCCGGTGGTGGCGTGCAATATGGTGATGCCATCGAGGAATTGCGTGCCTTCGCCGAACGGCATCAGATTCCGGTGGTCGAGACCATCGCCGGGCGCGCCAACTTGCTCTGGGACCATCCGCTGAACTGCGGCCCAATTGGTGTCACCGGTTCGGAGTCGGCCAATAATTTAGCCAATCTGGCCGACGTGGTGCTCTGCGTTGGCACGCGCCTTCAGGACTTTACCACCGGTTCGTGGAGCGTGTTTGCCCTAGAGTCGGCGTTAATCAAGATCAACCCGGCACGATTCGATGCGCTCAAGCATCGGGGTACGGCAGTCGTGGCCGGCGCGAAAGAGAGTTTACCGGCCCTGTCCGCCCTAATGGGTGCGTTTCACAGCAGCCCTGCTTGGCTGGCCACGGCAGCGCACGAAAATGCCAGCTGGGCGTTGATCCGCGCACGCAACACCGACAGTCAACAGGGTCCTAACCGTTACGCCCAGGTGATTGGCGTGATTAATGGCATGTGCAGTCCTGAGGACCGTATCGTGGCTGCCGCCGGTGGCTTGCCGGCGGAACTGGCGGCCAATTGGCGCACCTTGGCAACCAGCTCGGTGGATATCGAATTCGGTTTCAGTTGCATGGGTTATGAGATCGCCGGTGGTTGGGGCGCCCGTATTGCCCAGAGTGAAACCCAGCCCGACAGTGACACCATTGTGTGGACCGGTGATGGCTCCTATCTGTTGATGAACTCGGATATTTACAGCGCCGTGCTGACCGAGAAGAAACTGATCATCATGGTGCTGGATAATGGCGGCTTCGCGGTGATCAATAAGCTGCAGAAGGGCAAGGGCAATGAAAGCTATAACAATCTCATTGCCGATACGCCCACCGCCAGTAATCAGCATCGGGTCGATTTTGCCGCCCATGCGCAGAGTATGGGTGCCACCTCTGAGCGGGTCGACACAGTCGATCAGTTGCAAGCGGCTTTTCTGCGCGCTAAAGCCTCGACCAATACCTATGTCATCGTGATGAACGTCGATCCCTATGACGGTTGGACCACCGAGGGTCACGCCTGGTGGGAAGTGGGCACGCCGGCCATTTCCAATTCGGCCAGCGTTACCGCCGGGCATAAAGAAGTTGAATCCGGTCGCGCCCGTCAGCGCAAGGGGGTCTAAGTGTTATCCATTCTGGCGTCGTCAGACCTACCGTTTTTGGTTATGGGCCGGGCCGGAATGGATCTTTATCCACATCCGCCCGGCACTCGTATTGAAGAGGCGACCAACTTTAGCGCCGAGCTGGGTGGTTCCAGTGGCAACATTGCCGCCGCGCTGAGCCGATTTGAACAGCCGACCTGGCTCGCCACGTCGGTCTCCAATGACGCGGTTGGGCGCTTTGTGGTGCAGCAATTGGCGAATTATGGCATCGCGACAGATCTCCTTCATACACTCGACGGCGACGTCCGCACCAGCCTGGCCTTGGCCGAATCGCGCATCGAAAACCAGCAAACCGTTATTTATCGCAATCAGGCGGCTGACTTTCAGATGAGCGTTGCGCACATCGAGGCGATCGATTTCAGTCGTTTCCGTGCGGTCGTGGTCACCGGTACGTGTCTAACGCTCGAGCCGTCTCGGGCCGCCACGCTCTTGGCCTTGAAGCGTGCCAAGGCCGCCGGTGTGCTCACTGTGCTTGATCTGGATTATCGGCCTTACTCTTGGCAGAGCGCCAGTGCCGCGCTGGAGGTTTATCAACAGGCGGTCGAGTGCGTTGACCTGCTAGTCGGCAACGACGATGAGTTTGGTCATATGTCCGGCAGCTATGCCCAGGGCGAGGCCTATGCGCGCTCGCTGGCGTTGCGCAACAAGTGGGTCATCTACAAGCGTGGAGCCCAGGGTTCGCTGGCCTTTGCCCCGCAGGGTCCGGCCATCGAGACCGGCATCTACTCGGTTACTGCGCTCAAACCCATTGGCGCCGGTGACGCATTCTTAGGCGGGTTGTTGGCGAGTCTGTCACGCGCCGAACCCTTCGCGACGGCGCTGCTCCAGGCCAGTGCCTGTGCCGCCATTGTGGTGGCCCGCGTGGGTTGTGCCCCGGCGATGCCAACCCTGGCCGAACTCAACGAATTTCAGGCGGCCCACTCGGCCGACCAACATCCTATTGGAGATCTGTGATGCACATTAAACCCTTTGATAATCAGAACAAACCGATCGTTGACGTCGACCACGATCGCGTGCCACTGAACTATTTTAATATAGTGAAACTCAAGCGCGGTGAAGTCTTTCAATACAGTGTGGCCGGCTATGAAACCTGTATCGTGCCGGCCACTGGGCGCATCAGCGTGTCGGTCGAGGGCAATGCGATCGGTCAGATCGGTCTGCGCAGTGAAGATGTCTGGGACGCCGAGCCGGAAGGCATTTACGTGCCTACCGCCATGGCCGCTGAAATTGTCTGTGACTCCGAACAGGCCGAAATCTTTATCGCCGGTGCCAAGTTTGATCAAGTTTTGGAGCCCTTTGCGGTCTTTGCCGATGATGTTGATGTGATTCAATACGGTTCGGATGACACCAAGACCCATCGTAAAATCAAACACATTCTCGGCATGAAGCAGCAGGGTCGGGTTGGCCTCTTGCTGGTGTCAGAACTCTTTACCGTGGGCGAGGGCGGTTGGTCCGGCTTCCCGAGTCACAAGCATTCCGACGATCGCGGCGATGCCGAGACGCACCACGATGAAACCTATAATTTTCGTTTTAAACCGAACAACGGCTCTGCGCTGCAAATGTTGCAAGCGACCGACGGTGAGCCCGGCGCGGCCTTTCACGTGGTCGACGGCTCGACCTTTATTATCGATAAGGGCTATCACCCCTGCTGCGTTCTGCCCGGCTATCAGATGTATTATTTCACCATTCTCGGTGGCTTAACCAAGCGCGGCTTAACGCCGCATTTTCAGGCCGAGCATGCCGGTCAGTTAGAGACCATTCCGGGTATGAAGTCGATGTGGTCTGCGTTCAAATGATCGCCAATCTGCGCGACGTACTGCAAGATGCCGCGCGTAACCACTATGCCGTGGCCGGCGTGGTGTGCCTCGGCTGGGAAGATATGCGCGGCTATGCTCGGGCGGCGGAAGCCGAACGGCGACCGCTTATTTTGCAGGCCGGACCGGGTTGTCGCAAGCACACACCGCTGCCGATCTTGGGTGCCATGATGTGCCATGTGGCCGATAGCGTGAGCGTGCCGGTGGTCGTGCATCTGGATCACTCACGCTCCATCGATGAGTGTCGCGCCGCACTGGCGGCCGGATTCACCGGTCTGATGTTTGATGGCTCGCATCTGCCGCTACTCGACAATATTGCCCAAACACGCGCCGTGGTTGAGTTGGCCCAGGGCCTCAAAGTCGGGGTTGAGGGCGAGATCGGTCAAGTCGGCTATGCCGCCGGCGCGGCGTCCTTGGGCACCGACGCAGAGGAGGCGCAGCTGTTTGCCCAGCGTACCGGTGTGGACGCGATGGCCGTATCGATCGGCAATGTGCACCTGCAAACGGACAGTGTCACCCGGCTCGATGAACAGCTGCTGCGTCAGATTGAGGCGCTGACCGATGTGCCCCTGGTGATTCACGGTGGCTCCGGTGTCGACCCCAAGCAACGCGCTGAGTTGGGTCGTTCTTCGGGTATTTGCAAATACAATATTGGTACCGAGCTGCGCCGCGAATTCGGTCGCGAGCTGCGCCTTATTTTGGCCGAGCATCCGGAGCGCTTCGATCGCAATGAAATATTCAGCGATCTGGAAGACCGCATGGTCGAGGTCGCGCGACGGATGTTGCGCTCGCTCTAAGACACACCCATCTTAGCCCGCCCTGAGTACCCTAGGCCGCCTTTCTGGCGGCTTTTTTATGACCGCCGAAGCCAAAAAACGCAACGCCCGCCAGTACCGGCATCGTTGCAGTTGCTTTAGGTCGTGCGTTTCTCGCCATGGCGTTCTAAGGCCAGTTCAAAGGCCGCCTCACTCCATTGCTCAGCCAGCGCTTGGCGTAGCTGGTGGTCATCCACTCGCGCCAGCGCATCTCCAGTAGTTGGGTGAGGTAAAAGCGATAGACCGCAATGAGGATAAAGACAAA
>ENA-OQVM01001621-OQVM01001621.1-marine-metagenome-genome-assembly--contig:-NODE-1621-length-29201-cov-5.064002_pt1 | contig 29201 bp, 25 predicted proteins | sample MGYA00237776_ERZ505498 | MGnify/ENA primary metagenome ERZ505498 (study PRJEB26159, sample SAMN06265151) | marine metagenome | isolation source: Helgoland LTER site | place: Germany:Helgoland, sampling...
CCCCAAAACCCCAAAACCCCACAAAAATGAAATATATATTTGCTTCATTCTCCTTGTCAGACTTAATATTCAAAAAATTAAATATAATTGATTAGGGTCTTCCGACCGAGAAGTATGTCGCTTGGTTTTTCTGTACTGTTTTTGGGTTGAATATGTTCCTTCCGTCAAAAACAACGGGGGTGTGCATGCGGCTTTTAAAAATAGCCATGTCGGCCGTTTTGAATTCCTCCCACTCGGTGCAAATCAACAATGCGTCGGCATCTTTGAGGGCGTCTTCCTTGGTTGCTGCGTAAGCAATGCTGTTACCCAACTCTTTTTTCACATTGGGCATGGCTTCGGGGTCAAAGGCTGTGACAACCGCTTTTTCGGATAGGAGTTTGTGAATCATTTCAAGTGCCGGGGCCTTTCGAATGTCGTCGGTATCGGGTTTGAATGCCAATCCCCAAACGGCTATTTTTTTGCCTGCAAGTTGGTTGTTAAAATAGGCTTTGATTTTGGGGAATAATACGGTTTTTTGTTGTTCGTTTACTTCAATGACCGATTCTAAAATCGAAAACTGATGGTGGACCTCTTGCCCTGATTTTTTGAGGGCTTTGATGTCTTTGGGAAAACACGAACCTCCAAACCCGATTCCAGGGAACAGAAATCGGCTTCCAATTCGGGAGTCTGATCCGACTCCTTGTCGAACCGCATCGACATTGGCACCCACACGATCGCAAAAGTTAGCGATTTCGTTCATAAAGGTGATTTTGGTCGCCAAAAATGCATTGGCGGCATATTTGGTTAGCTCCGAGGACTTTTCGTCCATGAGTAAAATGGCCTCTTCGGTGTCAACAAACGGCTCGTATAATTTTTTCATTATCCCCGCAGCTTGCTCGCTAGACGTGCCTATAACCACCCGCTCGGGATGCATAAAATCGTGTATCGCAAATCCTTCCCGCAAAAACTCTGGATTGGAAACAACATCAAAAGCCGCGCTTGTGTGTTGCGCAATAAGCGCGCGGACTTTTTCTGCTGTGCCTACAGGTACGGTGCTTTTGTTTACAATGACCGTGTAGCGTGTGAGTTGTTTTCCGATTTCACCAGCGACGGACATCACATAGCTCAGGTCGGCCGATCCGTCTGCGTCTTCGGGGGTGGGTAGCGCCAAGAAAATAACTTCTGCATGTTGTATGCCTTCTTCTAAAGAGGTAGTAAACCGCAAGCGATTGGCTTTAATGTTGCGGGTAAAATAGCTGTCGAGTTGGGGTTCGTACATAGGGGTCTGCCCTTGTTGCATCTTTGCTACTTTTTCTCGGTCGTTATCTACACACACCACCCGATGCCCCACCTCAGCAAAACAAACGCCCGAGGCTAAGCCTACGTATCCGGTTCCGATGATGGTGATGTTCATGGTTGTTGGAGTTTGTTTTTAAATACTAGTAAAATAAATTTTATGTTTCCTATTAAGTAGCGTTTCCACATGCGTCTTGGCTCTTGAGCAAACCTGTAAAACCATTCTAATCCTATATTTTGCATCCACAAGGGGGCGCGTTTTACATGTCCTGCAACCACATCAAAACTTCCTCCAACGCCCATTATAAAATTGACCTTTTTAAGAAGTTTTTTATTTTGATATAAGAAGTTTTCTTTTGTTGGAGAGCTGATCGCTACAAACAAAATATTCGCACCACTATTGGAAATTTGCCTTGCAATTTCTTGCTCTTCTTCTTTTTTATAATATCCATTTCGGTACCCCGCGATAATATTTGAAGAGTATTGGTCGGTATATTTGTCTACAACTGATTTAACCACCTCTTCCTTTGCTCCAAAGAAAAATATTTTATATTGTTTTTTATGAGCTAGCGCCACTAAATTGATCATTAAATCAATCCCTGCTACACGCTCTTTTAAGGGGTTTCCTAGTATTTTTGATGCCCACACTACTGCTTGACCATCTGCATTAATTAAATCGCTTTCGTTAACGCTTCTTTTAAGTTTTAAGTTTTTTTGCATGGACACAATTTTGCCTGCGTTTACTACGACATGGTGTAGTTGTTCGCCTTTAGTTATGGAGTGGTCGACAATCTCGATGGTTTCCAGCATTGATACGTTATGAATGTGGGTGTTAAGGATTTTAATTCTTTTCATTTAAAATAGTGGGTCTCGAGGTGAAAAAAGAGTACATAATTAATAGGGATGTAAAGTTGGTAAGTAACTTTCCTGCAAAGCAACTAATAATAAAAATACATATTAAAATAATCCGATCTCTTTTGCTTACAATAAGCATATTTACTTTGTAGAATATATATAAAAATAAAATAGCCCCTAATACACCCCAAAAAAAGACCACGTCAAATAATTCCATTTCTACCCTGTATGATATAAATTTTCGATTATATAAGAAAATATCGATGATAGATAGTTCGCCATTTAAAATATTTTTAAAGGAATTTGTAAGATTATAAAATCTAGTACTTGTTAGGGAAGATAACAACCCTTGGTCTTTATAAATCCATAAATGCTCTTTAGCCATAATTGACAGGTTTTTAATTACAAAGTCTTTAAAAACTATAGACCCTGTTATAAAGAAGCTAAGAAGTATATAAAAAAGTTTTTTGTTAAATTTAATAAGTTTTATTACTAAAAATAAAGTTGCTAAAAAGATTACTGTTTTTGTTCCTGTTAAAATAGCGACTAATATGTTTACAAAAATAATTATTTTGGCTCTTCCAATTATAGGGTTAAAAATATTTACTAAAATATAGAATCCATAGATATAATTAGTGTCACTAACCATATTTATAATTCCGTTATAACCTAATCGACCCCCTCTGTATGTTTCAAAGAAATACAATTGAAAACCAGCTCCAATGATAATTAAAAGTGAGTTAACAAGCAGTGAAAAGTCTAAAAACTTGAGTAATTCATTGCGGCTTGAATTGTTGTATGTTTTTAAAAAGATGATAAGCAATAGAAAGTATAAGTACCTAATTGAGTAGATATAAAAGTCTATTTTTACATTAACTTTGTATATTACCAATTCCAATAATAAATAAATGAATAGGCATATTAAATATTTGGACAATTGATCTTTATAATTTCTTATTACAATAGAAAAAGTAAATAATACAAAGGAGATTTTGACAAAAAAGCTTAATGAAACATAAAAATCATTTAAATGAAACCCATAAATTTTAGTAACGAACTCACTAAAAAGAATAATCGTTATCAGTACTTGAGGAATTTTATTGTTCAAGGAAATACCCATCATAACGTATTATTTTTACTACTAGTAGCGTTTTTTATTACTGCTCCTCTAAAAAACAGCTTGAATTCGATATCTATTATTTTGCTTTTTTTATATAGTTTGCTAAACTATAAAAATATAAGTTTAAAAAAAATTATTGCATTTTATTCATCTTATATTTATTTTATAATTGGAGGTGTCAGTGTTATTTACACAACCGATACTGAAAATGGTTTTACTTACTTACTTACGACTATTCCTTTTTTATTATTTCCTATTGTTTTTTCTGTAATAACTATAAATGAAACGCTTCTAAAAAAGGTGTTAAGGGTCTACATCTCTTGGATATGTTTACTGATTTTATATAGTGAAATCTCCACTATTATTGACCTTTTGAACGATGAAAAAAGCCTGTTTCTGTTGTTTAGAAAGGATTACTCATACATAAATTTAGGGAGTAAAATCAACATTCACCCCCCTTACATGATGCTTCATGTTTCTTTTTGTATTATTTATTTAATTGTAAATTTTCTTAAATCTGGCTTTAATAAAACTACATCCAGTATAATGTTGTTTATATTATTTTTTTATTCTGTACACTTGTCTAGTAGACTGCCAATAGCTGCGATAAGTGTAATTTCAGTTGTTTTATTATATAAAGAACTTAGCGTGCGCGTTGGGAAAACAAGAACAATTTTTATACTCTCTGCTTCTTGCTTGCTATTGTTTTTTATTATGTACAATATTCGCTCTACCCGCTACAGATTTCAAGAATTGATTGGTATTCAATATTCAAATGGGGTTTATATAAAGTCGGGGGGGTTGAAGTTGGATCAATGGAGGTCGGGATTTGAGGCTAATAATAATGTCATTTTTGGAAATGGTATAGGGGATGCAAATACTGATATTATTGAGAGTAATTATAGGAATAATCTCATTAAAAACGCAAAATTAAAATACAATGCACATAATCAATATATTCAAACCTATGTTGGTATGGGGATTTTTGGCGTTTTGGCTCTTTTATTTGTGTTGTATTCTTTGCTGTTGAATTCGCCTGCTAATATGCTAAAAACAACTGCTAGTGCCTTATGTGTCTATCTTTTAATTGTTTTTATGACAGAGTCCTATTTAGAGAGGCATCACGGCGTGGTTTTTATTTCGTTTCTAACATGTCTGTGTAACTATAAAATGGGTGGTGATAAAGCTTTATAAATTTTTATTACTTTAAGCAAATAATTGCTGGTTTTTAACGGGTAATTTTCTTGAGTATATTTCCTTTTTTTGAAATAATAATTTCATTTAAAGTTTTTTTCACCTCTAAAGTAAGGTCTTCTACGTACCTTTCGTTCTGTATTGTTAAAAGAGTAACATAAGATAGATCGTTATTTATTTCGTTTTGTTCGTCACAGTTGTTAAATTTTAAAATACTTCCATCTAGAACTTTTCCATATCCGGCAGCTCTAATTCCTTGTAGTTTTCCTTTTTTATAGTCACTCTTAAATAGCTCATATTTAAGCTGTTTTGAATGATTAATTTGTGTTATTTTTAAGTTGTTATTTTTAAAATAAAGCAATAATTCGTTGTCACTAACTTGTTCAAGTTTGTGGAAATTATTTCCTAAGTTAAATATTTGACTAAAAGAGTCTACTTTCTCAAGGGTAATTAATTTGTCATAAATTAATACAGTATTAACGCCAAAAAATAATATTGATCTTTGAAGAGTGGTAGTTTCATTTAATTTTAATCTCCCTTGAACAAACGAGTATTTGTCTAAAATTTCGTAGTTTGATATAGTTATTTGATCTGAGTTAATTTTTTTAAAATTGAAATTAGAGTTATTTATTGTTACCCCACTATGGGCAAAAGTTGACCTTATATATTTGGTGAGTTTATTTTTCTCATAGCTTATATGACCCGCATCAATAATTAAATCCTCATTATTGCTCGAAAGAGTTAATGATAAAAAATCATTGTGCTTGTGTACTGGTGAAAGGTTTGTGTTTATAAAAGAAAGGTATGTTCTATTCGTATAGTTAGTAGAGTCAATTACATTCATTTTTTCTTTAAAAAATGCGTAGCCACTTTTTTTATAAACCTTGTCAAAAAACATTTCTGGAGAGCCTTCTTTCGTAAATGTTGAACTGTACAGGTAGGTGCTATCTTTATACTTAGAAAAAATATTGAAAGCATATTTTGAATAATAAGTATCACCTATTGTCGGTAATGTGTTATTTGGTTTTAGCATTTGCCCTCCAAATTCTTTCATTTTGGCGACCATATTATCCCAATCTTTAGGATATTCCACATTATATGTTTTAAAAAGATTTACACTGTCAAGCAACAAGTCTAACACATAAAAATGATATCCAGAACTATTTTCTGTACAAACTCCTTCAGATGTAACTTCCTTATTGAAAATCATTTTCAACCGTGCTATAGATAATTCTTCCCACTGAGAAGACTCTTTGTAAGAAAAAAGTTTTGATAATTGAAATAAAGCTCGATCTATCATTACAGCGTGATTTCCTTGGGTATAATTTTTTTGATTTGAAAGCCATAATCCATGATGATATAAGATATCTTTAATCAATATCCTTAACTCAGTATCTTTGGAAAATGTAAAATAGGCATGTAGTAAATTAAGAACTCTGTTTGCTGTTGCGTGGTCATTCCAAACGTCTTTAGATAAAATAGAGTTTTCCTTAACCAAAAAGTCTTTTTTATACTTATTATGCCAAGATCTTATGACTTCGTTAGCTTTCGTAATGTTCAAAGAATCATTAGAAAATTTATAATCTTGAGCGAGATAACCAACCATTCTTAGGCTTTGGAAATACAAACGCCAAGATTTATTATTATAGGGGTTAATTTCCCAATCAATACTGTCTTTATAAGGTACAGGCTCCCACAAATCCCATAAATAAATCTTATTATTTAAAATTTTTTGTTTCGCCGTTTTAACTTTCTCTTGGCTTAAATTGATTCGTTTTGTAATTTTAGAAAGCGTGACTAAGTCGCCTTCACTTTGAGCACATTTACAGCTTAGAAACAACAAAAATGTAACGCTAATTATTAAGTAATTTTTCATAAATAAGTCTGTATTTGTCAGCATTATTATTCCAGTTTTTTTTGGTGTACACATATCTATATGCTGATTCTATTATATCTTTATTGGCACCTGTGTTGATAACATTTATAATCGTTTCTTTTAATGCTTGCTCTGAGTCGGATTTAAATAAAACTCCTGTTTTATTGTCTTTTATTAATTCCCTCATTCCTCCTACGTCACTCGCAATCACAAGCTTTTTATAAGCCATTGCTTCGAGAGGCTTTAAAGGAGTAACCGTATCAGAAATTCTAGATTTAGTTCTAGGATTAACAATGACATCTAGCATGTTAAATGCTTGATCTATTTGATTTGTATCTATGTTTCCATGAAAAATAATATTGTTTACCCCAAAAGAGACTGTTAGGGCTTTGAGCTCCTTTAGAAATGACCCATTTCCGAAAATATGAAATTTATTTTTAAACCCCTCTTTTTCCAGTTTACTCCAAACCTTTACTGCTAAATCTAGTCCCTCAATTGGACTAACGCTTCCTATATAGCCAAAGGCGAGTTCTTTTCTGGGCTTCGTTAAATCCCTGTTTTTTTTCAATAAATTTAAGTTAACTGCGTTTGGAATTATTTCAATGTTGCTTACGCCTCTAGAAATAATATCATTTTTTAGGTTTTCATTAATCACAATGACCTGATCTACATTTCTCATGCATTTAGTCTCCAAATAATAAATAATTTTTGGCTGAATTGTTTCGATAAAACTAACTGCACTCTTTTTTTCTCTTTCTTCCCACAAAGATCTAACTTCATAACAAACAGGAATGTTAAATCGTTTACCTAAAGCAATTGCGACAATTGCACAAAAAAATGTTGCATGAGCGTGAATTACATCTGGCTTTTCAGTTTTCAGCACTTTTTTTGCCTTTTTATAAAACGAAATGATCGCAAAACTCTTAATTATTCTCTTGTAAAGCGGAGTTTTTGTCTCACTAACTAAAAATTGAGGCTGATTATTATAGGTCCTAATATGCTTAACCCCGTGAATAGTGTCAATCTCAGCCTGTGAGATTCCATTTTGAAATGGACTTGAAAGCACAAATGGATTTAACCCAATCTCTTTTTGAGACATAACGATGTCTCTTGTTCGAATACTTGATCCTGAAATATTAGGAAGGGATTGATAGACTATGTGTAAAACTTTCATTTAGCAATTTCTTTTTGTTAAAGAACATGATTTTAAATAAAACATTACAAACAAAATAAACGTAAGGTAGTTTTGATACAAGAATGAATTTGTGAGACCTAACAGAACGAAAAAAAGTAAATAATAATAATATGATTTCGAATCAGAAAACTTTTTCAAATATAAAACAAACACCAGTAGTGGAAGGATTAGAAAAACTCCATATTTGCCGTAAAGAGTTGGGATTAAAGAATCTAAATAAATATTATAATTGTTTAAATTAGCTCTGTAATGAAACCATGGAATGTAATAGGTAAACCCTAAGCCTTTTCCAAAAATATAGTCATAGCTATCAAAAGATTCTAAGGCTATATAAAATGGTGAGAGCCTTGTATTAATTGAACTCGCCAAATAGTCAATTGACAACAATTTTTTAATTCTAAATAAAGGGGATTGTAAACTTGCTTTTGACACCACGAATATTACAAAAAACACCGCCGACAGAAAACTCGCTAATAAAATTAACAGTTTTCTTTCTGAAAGCCTTTTTAAAATAATCGTTATAGAAACCAAAAACAGTAACAACATTAAGGTTCTGTTTCCAGAAATCAAAAGAGGAACTATAATATATAACCAATTAGATTTTCTTATAACTATATTATTAGCCAACGCATATATTGTATAGATTGGTAAAACATATGTGCCATAATTCATATATCTTACTTCGTTAATTTTAAAATATGAATCTTGATTTAAAGTCAAATGAATATTAAAAAAATACATTAAAGAAAAACATGTTACAGCTATAATAAAATTCCACTTTAAAAAGATATCAAAGTCTGAAAGTTGAGCTGTTTGTAAAGGGCCGTTTATCAAAACTAACGCGTATAGAATTAAACTAAAATAAATAAATTTGACGTCCTTTATAATGTTTATAAAATCATGGTGATAAAAAAGTGGAATTGACACAACCATATAGCAAAAGAAAAAGAACAAAAGAAGGATTAAAATTAGATCTGTGGTGCTTAACCGACGGTTTGGATAGATGTTTTTAATAACCCCTCCTAATAAAAAGAAAAGATAAAAAGGAATCTGATAGTTAACATGTATTTTAGTATTAATATTTAAGAAAGGAAGGGTAATTACTAAAAACATAAATAGCTTTACTTGTTTTTGTTTGGGAAAAGAGAGACCTAAAACAAAACACGTTATAGAAAATAAAATAAAAGCTATACTCATTATAAAGCGTAATTTAACAAGGTTTTAGCTGAGTGAAGTGAAAGAGCCCGTCTAAAATTAATGGGCACTTTCTTTATCTTATATTCCTTAATTTTTAATTTAACTGTCAAGATATTTGGATCACTAAAACGAACAAAAACCCAAAAAAGTAAAACAGACATAGACAAATATATTATTGTATCGTCTTGAATTAAAAAACTACCTGTTAAAATAGCTATCAGGAAAATTGTTACTAACTGATTGTAATAAATTTTATTGACTTGGTTCATTTTATGAAATAGGCTTTAAAAAGGTAGCCGGAAATCCAGCATAAACACCAGGCTTTAAAAGTGAATTGGTCACAACCGAATTAGCTCCAATAACAATGTTATCAGAAATGGTAACGCCTGGTAATATTGTTACGTTTGCTGCTATCCATATATTATTTCCAATCATAACCTTTTTCCTATTATATCCTTGATTCCTTATTAGTTCGTTGCAGTTTTTAAAATTATGATTTTGCGAATATATTGTTACATTCGGTCCAATTAACACATCATTTCCTATGGTTACGGATCCACCTGCATTTATAATTGTCCCTCTATTTATAGATACATCATTGCCTATAACTAATTTTGATGGAGTATCTATGTGTACCCAGTCCCATAAGGTTACGTTATCTCCGCATTTATAGGGTAATAACGCGTTTCTAAGCATACAACCTATACGACCTGGTATTGACTTTAAAAACCCATTAAACCATAAAATAACCTCGTATCTAAACCTCATTGAAAATATATGATTTTGAAAAACACCCCCAAATAACTAACCTTGTAAGCCACAATATACTAAACGTTGCGATAAGAGCCTCTAGAGTTTCAATAAACCTCCATGACACTACAAGAATAAAGAAAGAGATTGATATGAAAATAATATTCATTACTTTAATTTCTTTAAGAGTTGCCTTGGCTCCTATGACGGCAGAAAACAAAGAATATATCATTTTTATATTTCCAATAATTAAAAAAATAAATATTATCCACTTATTGCTTTGAACGTCTAAATTAATAAAATTATATTTTGCTAAGAGTGCAACTGAAAAACACAATACTACTGAAAACAATAATGAACCATAAATAATCGTTTTTAATTTTTTAACAATATTAATAGGTCCATTTTTTATGTAAACTAATTCCTTGAATCCAATGTAGCTTTGGAATAATGAAAAAGGAAACAAGAAAAGGGTGGCCAAATAAAAATAATCCCCAAAGTCTGATTCAGTAAAAATTCGTTCTACAAGTATTCTGTCTCCTTGAGATAAAAACGACACTGTAAGTAATGCTAAAAAAAAATGAAATGAAAATGAAAAAACTTCCTTGTTAGTATATTTGTTTATTCTTTTAAATTTAATTTTTTTTCTTAAGTAAAGAATTGATATTATTAGCATAAGTACTATAAACACACAACATATTGTAAAAAAATAATAGTATAAATTCTCATTAAAAAAAAGAGCTACCATCATAGCGCCAAAAAGGATTTTCCAGGAGTTTTGAATTAATTGAGAAACGACAAACAAACTAGATAACCTAGTTAGATTATAGAACAACATTATCAAAATAGAGCTAAAACAAAGAATGAAAATTAAAAACCCATTTACCCCAACTTCAATTATATGAATCAAATAAACATAAGAGACAAATGATGTTATTAATGTGTTTAAAATAGCTATCGGAACAAGTTTTTCATCAAAATATAGAACTTTTCCATTAACCCTTGATAGCCTTAAAAAAACTTGATCTAACCCAAGTGCGCCAAAAGAAGCAATTAACGATAAAACTGTCACAATTACAGAATAATCATAATATTCATAATCACTTAATATAGATTTTAACCCAACATTTGTAAAAAAGATTCCAAGAGCCCCTAGCCCCATTATGACTAACGAAAAGTGCTTTGTGAATAATGAAAAATAAAGTTTTATCATAGCATCAAATCTTTTACAACATCTGTTAATAATGACATAATCTTTTGAACATTCTTATTTTGGGTGCTCTTTTAAAACCCCACAAAAATCTAAAACAACTTTGTTTTCAGCTAGTTGTAGTGTTTTAAATTCTTTATGGGATACCAAAAAAACAATGATATCTGCTTTTTGAACAGCCTCTTTGTGATTTGTTAACTTAAATACTTTGTGCTCTGTAATATTGGGTTCAACAATATAATACTCTTCGTTATTAGCATTTTGTAATACCTTTTGAGTAATATATTTAGCTGGCGACTCTCGTAAATCATCTATATCGGGTTTAAAGGCTAGTCCCATTAAAGCAATGCTTGGCTTGCGGCCGTGCTTTAATTGAAACTCTAATTTTGCAGACTTAACTTTCTCGGCACACCAAAACGATTTATAATTATTAACTTCTCTGGCCGTCCCAATAATCTTAGACTCCATTGGATAATCAGAAACAATAAAATAAGGATCTACTGCTATGCAATGACCTCCAACTCCACAGCCAGGTTGTAAAATATTTACCCTTGGATGCTTGTTTGCTAATTCAATAAGCTCCCAAACATTGATGTCTGCCTTGTCACATATCAACGACAACTCGTTCGCAAAGGCTATTTGAACGTCTCTGGATGAATTTTCAACTAATTTACACATCTCCGCAGTGCGCGCGTTAGTTTTGTGCAAGTCACCCTCTATAAACTGTCTGTAAAATAGAGCCGCCTTTTCAGTCGACTTTTCATCAACACCTCCAACTACGCGGTCGTTATGTACTAGTTCATACATTACGTTACCTGGTAATACGCGCTCTGGGCAGTAAGCGATATTTAATGTTCCCTTTAATTCTGGTCTTTCGGAAAATATTAAATGCATCATCTTTTCTGTTGTCCCTACAGGTGAAGTCGATTCAATAATATATAAATCGTCTTTTTTTAACAAAGGCAATACCGCCCGTGTGGCGGCTTCCACAAATGAAATGTCTGGCTCATTTTTATCCTTAAATGGTGTGGGCACCACAATTAAATAAGTATTGGCTTCAACGGGTGTTGTTCCAGCTTTTAGATATCCTTCTTTAACTGCGCTAGCGACTGCTGTGTCTAACTCTGGCTCTACAATATGTATTTGTCCTTTATTGATGGTCTCTACCACCTTAGAGTTGATATCAACTCCATAGACGTTTACCTTATTGGATGCAATCAGTGCTGCTGTTGGCAAACCGATATATCCTAATCCAATCATGACGACTTCTGGTTTGTTCATTCGTTCTATATTAACTTTTAAACTCGTTTTTATGAGTTACTTTTTTACCTTCTAATTTCGCAATAAAATCCACAATTCGCTCACAAGCTTTACCATCTCCATAGGGGTTATGTAATTTACTCATTTTCTCAAAACGTTCTGTATTTTGTAATAAATCAAGGGTTTCTTTTATAATTCTCTCTTTATCCGTTCCTACAAGTACTACAGTTCCTGCTTCAACAGCTTCTGGGCGTTCTGTGGTGTCACGCATAACAAGTACTGGTTTGCCTAAACTTGGCGCCTCTTCTTGGACACCTCCACTATCGGTTATTATGATTTTACAACGATTCATCATCCAAATAAAATCTTGATAAGCCATTGGCTCTATCAATAAAACGTTTTCAATATGAGCCAAAATTCTATTTACAGGTTCCTGAACTTTGGGGTTTAAATGAACCGGGTAAACAATAAGGCGATCTTTGTTGTTTAATGCAATTGTTTTTAATGCTTCACATATTCTTATAAAACCGTCACCATGGTTTTCTCTTCTATGACCAGTGACTAAAATAACTTCTTTATTGCCAAGTGTTTTTGATATCTTTTTAATATGGGCACTTGGTTCCTGAACAACGCGTTCTACACTGTGTTGTAAGGCATCAATTACTGTATTTCCTGTTACAAGAACCGTATTTTCATTAATGTTTTCCTTAAGTAAGTTTTGTTTCGAGGTCATGGTAGGTGCAAAATGGTAATCACAAACACGTCCAGTAATTTGTCTATTAATTTCCTCGGGGAAAGGAGATAATTTATTATGAGTTCTCAACCCTGCCTCAACGTGGCATACTTTGGCACCACTGTAAAACGAAGCAATGCTGCCTGCCATAGTTGTAGTCGTGTCTCCATGAACAAAAACATAGTCTGGTTGAAACCTTTCTAAAACAGGCATCATATCCGTGATTATATTGGCGGTTAGAGTGTACAGATTTTGATTAGGCCTCATTAAGTCTAAATCATAGTCAGCTGTGATCTCAAAAAAATCTAAAACCTGATCCAACATTTCTCTGTGCTGAGCTGTTACGCATACTTTTGTGTCAAAAAAATCATTTTCATTTATAAAACAATTTACTAGGGGAGCCATTTTAATAGCTTCAGGTCTAGTCCCAAATAATATCAGTATTTTTTTTTTTTTCAAAACAATTTTTTTTTAATATCTATAGTAATCAGGCTTATAAGTTCCGTCAACTTTTACTCCAATATAATCAGCCTGATCTTTATCTAATTCCTCAAGTTCAACACCTAAACTTTTCAAATGCAATTTAGCAACTTTTTCGTCTAAATATCCAGAGTTAACAAGAGTTTCACAAGCAACTTTTGAATTTGGATCAAATGCTAGAAAATTATCTATTAACGCATCACTAATTTGATCGGCTACTTTATCTGTATGACCTTCACTTCCTGATTCAGATGTAAAAAAATAACTCAAATATTTAATTTTTTCCTATTTCAAAGCATTTGTAACCAATACTTTTTAATTTTGATTTATTTAATATTTTTCTTCCGTCAAAAATAAAGGAAGGTTTTGACATAACAGCGTAAATTTTATTAAAATTTAAAACTTTATACTCCTTCCATTCTGTCAAAATTACAATTGCAGAACTATTATTAAATGTATCTATATCATTTGTCTTTTTAAAAGTAATTCGATCTAAAAATTCACTAACTTTCTCTGAACAAAAACCTTTATTTTTCCAAAAACTTGATAGATCACTAATAATATTGAATTTTGAAACTTTAACATCATGAATGTTTAATATAGCTCCTTTAGTTATGAGATGAGCTGCAATTGCTATTGATGGAGAATCTCTTGAATCGTCAGTATTTTGTTTAAAAGCCCATCCTAAAATATTAATATGTTTATTGTTTACATTACCATTGAAACATTTTAAAATTTTATTTATAAACCTTTTAGATTGAAATTGATTTATTTTCAAAACACCAAGCCAATAATCAGCAACTTCTTTTAAACCATAATAATTTGATAAATAAATTAAATTCAATAGATCTTTTTTTAGGCAACTCCCACCAAATCCAATTGAAGATTTTAAATATTTACCTCCTATTCTTGAATCAGCTCCAACTGCTTTGGCTATTTCGCTAATGTCTGCTCCTGTAACTTCGCATAGCGCAGATATGCTGTTAATCGAACTTATTCTCTGTGCCAAAAAAGCATTTGAAACTAACTTAGATAATTCAGATGAATACAAATTAGTGGTAATTATTTTTTGTTTTGGAATCCAGTTTTTATATACATTAACCAAAAGATCTCTAGCAAATATAGATGAAGTATCCTTATCTGAGCCTATTAAAACTCTATCTGGAAACCTAAGGTTATCAATGGCAGAACCTTCAGCCAAAAACTCTGGATTTGATAAAATTTGAAATTTTAAATCAGGTTTAATTGTTTTAAAAATTTTTTTTAAAATATCTGCTGACTTTACTGGAACAGTACTTTTTTCAACTATAATTTTATCTGACTCTGAACATTTAGCTATAAATTCTGCACATTTTTTGAAATTAGAAAGATCTGAAGAATTCTCAAACTTGCCTGTAACTACAGATGGAGTATTAACAGAAATAAAAATAATTTGAGATTTACGAATATTATTTTCTATTTCAGTTGAAAAAAAAAGATTTTTACCTCTTACTTTATTGATGATGTCATCAAGCCCTGGTTCATAAATTGGTAATTTAGATAAATCGTCACTATTCCATTTATCAATTTTTTCTTTGTTAATGTCAACAACATTAAATTCAACATCAGGACAGTAATCTGCAAAAACTGCCATTGTTGGAACTCCTACATAACCAGCTCCAACCGAACATATTTTTAAATTTTTCAAAAGCAGATTAAATTTTCCCAAAAATAAAATTATTTTTATAATTATAAACTATTAATTGAATTTTTAATAAATTCGCTTCAAATTATTTATTAATATGAATAAGATATTTTCAATCCTTTTCATTGTAGTTTTTTTAAATTCATGCTCAAATCCAAAATTAATTAGAGATGAGTTAGTTTATGATAATGATTTTGAGAATAATTCTTTAGAATCTATAGACGGTGGTGGTATTTTTAATTACAATGGAGACAATGTGATTGGTAATTTCAATAATGATGGTTTTGATCTTCATTTAAATGATTTAGGACCACATGATTATGTATTCGTTTCATTTGATTTATACATTCACGGATCATGGGATGGTAATTTTAATGGTTTTAAAAAAGATATTCATGGATATTCTGATAAACCTGACTTATGGGTAATGGAATTAAGACCTGGAATGGGAGGTTTTCAAAACGAAGATTTTCAAAAATTTGAAACGACATTTTCTAACAGTGTTTGTGTTGCAGGATATTGCCTTAGACAATCATATCCAAATAGCTATCCATTTGAAAATAATCCCAAATCTGGATATTGGGCTAAAGATTTGAAAGAAAACTGTTTAAGTGTGGGTTGGAATAATGTTAAAACAACAATGTATAAAGTTGAAAAGGGCTTCAACAATAGAGGCAATGCATTAGTTATTCGTTTTTATGATAATTTATATCAACCAAATGCAATTGATTCTAACGGAAATTCTTTAGAAAAATGTGATGAAAGTTGGTCAATAGATAACTTAAAAATTAGAGTAATTGGATATGATTAGATTATTCTTTTTTCTAAGCTGCGTTTTTACTTTAAATTTAAATAGTCAAACGTTAAATTTAAATAATTCCATTTTTGAAAATCAATTAAGAAGGTCTCAATTAGAAAATACATTTGAATCCAAAATTTCCTTTACAATTAGACCTTTTCATCTAGGTAAAAATGGAATAAATCTGAATGATTCGATTAAAAATGATTTTTATCCAACAAATAATATCTATTTTTTAAACAATAAAGCAGTTCTTAAAATTTTACCAATTGACAATATTTTAAATTATACTTCTCATCATCCATATAACAGGAACAATGGGGCCATGATTCCAAATAAAGGATATCAACATTTGATTAGTGCTGGTATTTATTTAGAAATTGGTCCTTTGTCAATACAATTCAAGCCTGAACTAGTGTATGCTGAAAATAAAGAGTTTGACGGTTTTTGGGAAGGTCATTATGATTACGTTTGGGCAAGAAAATATTTAAAATGGAATAATATTGATTTACCTGAACGTTTTGGAGATAAATCAATTAATAAAAAAACTTTTGGTCAATCTAGTATAAGATTAAATCACAAAGGAATCTCATTTGGTATTTCAAGTGAAAATATTTGGTGGGGACCTTCAATGAGAAATAGTATAATGTTGAGTAATCACGCACAAGGATTTCACCACGTAACTTTTAACTCATTAAAACCAATTAACACTCCTATTGGGTCTTTCGAGTGGCAACTAGTTACTGGAAGGCTTGAACCGTCGGGTCACTTACCCCCTTCAATAAACAGAGAGTACAATGGAACTTTATTATATGTTCCAAAAGAAAATGAAATTGAAGAGCAGAATGATTGGAGATTTTTTCAAGGTTATATCCTAACCTACTCTCCAAAATGGATTGATGGTTTATCTTTAGGTTTAATGAGATGGTCGCAAATGTATGGGGCTATGTTTGAAGGCAGGTATAGCTGGATGACAAAAGAGTATGGAAGAATAGGTTATCTACCAATTTTTAATAATTTTTTCAGATCAAATGACAAAGTTGAAGCTTATGAATCTAACACAGATCAGGCAGCAGGAATATTTTTTAGATGGCTTTGGAAAGATTCAAAAGCAGAACTATATGGCGAATTCAACCACAACGATTCAAAAGCTAATTTAAGAGATTTATTGTTAGACTCTGATCACTCAAGAGCTGTTACTTTTGGAATAAACAAAATATTTGACTCAAAAAAAACAAATAAATCTTATCAATTTATGTGGGAATGGACTCAATTAGAACAAACAGCTTCTAGGATTATCAGAAATGCTGGATCGTGGTATGATCATGGTAGAGTATATCATGGCTACACACATTATGGGGAAGTTTTAGGAGCAGGTATAGGTCCAGGGAGCAATTCTCATTATATAAGTCTTTCTTCAATTAAAAACAATGAAAAACTTGGTTTTGCTGTAGAAATAATAGATCAAGATAATGATTTTTATTATTTGGCATTTGAAAATTCGAAAGACTTTAGAAGATATTGGAAAGACTATAATTTTCATGTTTTCTTAGAAAAGAAAATAAAAAACATTTGGACCACACTAAATTTTGTTTACTCGAGAAGTTTAAATTATCAATGGGAATTAACGGATGAGTCTAAATTACCATATTACAGAAATGGAAGAGACGTTAATAATATTCATATTGATTTAAAACTTGTAATACCTATTAAATTTTAGATATTTCTGAATATCTCTAAATATTTTTCTGAAATCAAATCCCAATTGTAGTTGATATCAACAAATTTTTTTTTTGATACTTTATTGACATTACTTCTTGTATTTCCAGAATCAACTTTATTTAAAAGAGAAACCAATGAATCTAATTTTTTATTAAACAAATATCCGTATTTGCCGTCAGAAAGCATTTCTTTATTAAACTTAGTGTTTAAAGCCAAAATTATACAATTAAAATTCAAAGCATTGATTAATGTAGGGTTTGTTCCACCAAACTCATGACCATGGAAATATGCAAAACAATTTTTATATAAGTCAGACAACTCAATGTCATCATTAATATATCCTGTAAAAATGATAGAATCACTTTTGTATTTCTTGATGGTGTTGGAGTATTTACTTTGATTAGGCACATCACCAACAATTAATAATTTTTTTTTACTATTTGACTTTAAAAACCCTTTAACTATAAAATCTGCATTATTATCGGGGATTAATCGACCTAAAATAAAATAATAATTATGTGATCGAAGATTATATTTATTTAATATTTTAGATGAGTCTACAGGATCTTTTATTGGTCCATAAGTGATAACGTCTGAACTTGTATTGAAATCACCATTATAAATCTTTTGCATTTCAAAAGAATCTGTTATTATTTTATTAAAACTATATTTTACTATTTTCGCGCAAAACAAAAAATACTTTGATCCTAAACCTTTCCATTTAGGCCTTTTCCATTCAAGTCCATCAACATTTATTAAAGTTTTTTTACCGAATAACCTTGTTATAAATCCAAATGGTGCATTAGCAACGTTTACTACTAAAAGTAATTTTATATCACTAAAACAAAAATGAATGATCGAAAAAAAAGAATGTATAAACTGACTTAAAGACTTGGATTCAATAGTAGGTAAATAAACTAAATCAATTCCATTAATTTTTTTTGGACGATCCTCAAATAAACCCTTATGACAATATATAGTAACTGAAATATTATTTTTTATAAACCTTTCTGAAATTTCTTTGACAAAAGTTTCGTAACCGCTGTAAACATAAGGATATCCTCTGGTACCAATGATTGCTATTCTCATTAACTTTTCTCATTTTTCCAATAAGAATATAATTTCTTGTCGATTTCAAAAGAAGGCCATATAAATTGACTTCTTTCAGGTTGATTTTTAGCCCAATCCCACATTGATTTTAGGCCATCTTTAAGGTCAGTTTTATGTTCAAAACCTAAAAGATCAACTGATTTTTTAAATGAAGGAATCGCATGCTCAACCTCATGTCTTTTTTCTAAAAAAACGGTTTCTGATTTAATTCCAATTACATCCTTTAAGATATTATTAGCATCTAAAATAGAAATTGAATTAATTCCACCCAAATTAATAATTTGTTTTGAAGCTTGTTTTCTTATAGCTGAATTCCAAAGAGGCTCCAAAGAATCATCAATATAAGAAAATGCTCTGGTCTGTAATCCATTTCCGAAAATAGTCATGGGTTTACCTTTAAGATATTGGTACATCCAAATACCCAATACATTCCTATACTTGTCCCAAATGTTTTGATTTAATCCATAAACATTATGCGGTCTAATTATACACCAGTCTAAATCGTGTTGTTCACCTGCAATTTGGATATCCATTTCACAAGCATATTTTGCAACTCCATAAGGATCAATTGGACAAGGAACTTGGTTCTCGTCAAAAACCTTATTTTGACCATGTCCATATACAGCCATAGTTGAGGTGAATATTAATCTTTTAACTTTATAGTTAATAGATTCATTAACAATTTTAGCTGTAGATTTTAAGTTATTATCATAATTGTATGCTCTAATAAAGGGAGATAAGCCCTCGGCCGCATATGCAGCAAAATGATATACATAGTCAAATGTATATTTTTCAAAAATATATGAAATAGAGTTGTTGACTAAATCTATTTTATAAAATTCAACACTTGAATTGATATTCTCTATATAACCTCCGGATAAATTATCAATCCCCACTACATTACAGTCTGGTTTGTTTATAATTATCCAATTGGCGAGTCTGCTTCCTAGAAGTCCGGCAACTCCGGTAATTAATATATTCATTGACTCAAAAATAATTTTTACTATTCAAATAAACTAAGAATTTTTTTATTAAATTTTTCTTTTGAAAAATATTTTATAAAATGTTGTTTGGCATTGATTTTTCTTTTTAAAACTTCTTGTTTATTATTTACAAAAGCCAAGATTGAATTTACAGAACTTTCAACACTATTTTCTGGGATTAAAAGACCGGCTTTACCATGATTTAATATCTCTTTAGCACCACCTAAATTAGTTGCTATAACAGGTATATCTAAAATTATAGATTCTAGAATAACTGTTGGAAGTGGATCGGGTTGAATAGCAGTATGAATAAAAAAATCTGATTTTTTTAAATAACTTGAAACATTATTTTTAAAACCTGTGAATACTACACTATCACCCAAATTATTTTCGATTACAAAATCTTTAAGTAACGATTCATAATTTTCATAACCAGGAAAAGTATCTCCAATTATATAAAAAATAAATTCAAAATTCTTTTCTTTTAACTTTTTTGCAATTTCTAAAAGATATAAATGTCCCTTGTAAGGTATCAATCTTCCTATACTAGTAAAAACAGTTCTGTCTTTTAATGATTTATTTACTTTTGGAACAGTTCCTAAATCAAAACCATTATAGATGATCTTTGTTTTTGATTTCAAATCAAAATTCCAATGATTTTTAACTGCTTTAGAAACAACTACCACCTTATCAGACGTTAGATCTATTATTTTCTTGATTATAGATAAATAAAATTTATTTGTTGGTATTTCGTGAATATGAAAACAGCTAATTAGCGAATTGATTTTTGCAGAAATTCCACCAGCAATTATTACAGACGTGTTGGTGTATACAATGTCAATATTATTATTTTTAATTAGTTTATTTATAAAAAAAACAGACGACAATACTTTCTGAAACCTATTTATAAGCCCTAATAAATTAAAATATTTTTTTCTAAAAACTCCTAAGCTTTTATAAACAATAATAGTTCGTTTTTCTAAAATAATATCAAGTGGACCCTTGTAAGGAAGAATCAAATGAATCTCAAATCCTTTCTCAAAAAGTAAGTTAATAACTTCAATTAAAACTTTACTTGCTCCATATAAATCATTGGAACCATGTAAAATCAGTATTTTTTTGTTTTCAGACATTAATCTGTAATTATATTTTCGAAATTTTTTATGAATTTTTCTAACGAAAAAGTATTTAATCTGTTTTTTCCTTTAAGAATTAAAGAATGAGAAATTTGTTCATTATAGATAATTTTAATTAATTTTTCACTGAGATCAATACAACTATTTTTATCAAAAAAAAGAGCTGCATCACCAGCAACCTCTTTCAATGCTCCAGTATTTGAACAAAGAATAGGACAATTGAAATAAAAAGCTTCTAAAACAGGTATTCCAAAACCTTCATCAATTGATGGGAATACATAGGTGGTTGCATTTGCATATAAAAAAGATACCTCAGAGTCACTGAGATATCCTGGCATTATGACTTCGTTTAAAAGCTTATTTTTTTTTAAAAATAAATTAATATTGTTTTTTACAGAGCTATTACCAAAAAAATTGTTATTTCCGGCTAATATTAATTTGATATTTGTATCTTTTTTTTCTTTCAAAATTTTAAATGCTTTAACTAACAGCAATAAATTTTTCCTAATTTCAAAAGAACCAACATGCAATATATATTTGAAATTATTTTTATAAAAAATTGGGGTAGTCAAAAGCTTATTAGAAATTAATATTGATTGATAATTTACATGGATATTATTCTTTTGAAATATTCGATTTATTTTACTTTTTGAATAATTACTTGTTGTAACAATTTCAGTAAAATCATCTATTCCTAACGAAATCATTTTTAAAAAATATTTTCTCCACAAATAATTATAACTTTCAGGATAATCCCAAAAAAGAGTATCATGAATTACACATATTTTTTTGGCATTTAACTTACAAAAAGGAAGAACGAAATCTGGACAAATCAAATAATCTACATTGTAAAAATAAGTTTTAATTGGTAAAACGATCTGTTTCCACAAGAAATAATGTAGATGATATACTAATCTTACAAATCTATAGTTTGAATTAAAATAAAAAGAGTGTTTTGTGTTTTTTAAAATATTGTGTGAAAAGATATATTCAATATTTTTATTTTGATAATTCTTAAAGCCATGATTAAGCTGATCAATATAAGTTTTGATTCCTGCGGCAGAAGTTTTATAGCAAAAAACATCTACGAATACTTTAATTTTACTGTTCATTTTAAATAAAGTATTAAATTTAAACTATTATAACCATCAACAAAATATGATATCTAATTTATTACAAAAATTAAAATTTTTCATTAAACTTACTTATATTAATTTAAACTATAAAAATCTTTCTGACAAAGAAATTTTTGAAAAAATTTATAGAGAGAAGGAATGGAATAAAAGTTCTGAAAACATGAACTCTGGTCCTGGATCTCATGACTTTAATTTAATCTCACCATACATTAAATTTGTGCAAGAATTTTTAAACAAAAATCCTAATTTAAAAATCATTGATATTGGCTGTGGAGATTTCAATATTGGCAAGAAAATATTTGAATCATCTAAAAGTTATATTGGTATTGATATAGTCGAAAATTTGATAAAAGCTAATTCTATTAATTTTGTGCATGAAAAATTAAATTTCATATGTTTAAATATAATTGAAGAAAAAATACCAAAAGCAGATTGTGTTATAGTACGCCAGGTTTTTCAACACTTAGATAATTACTCAATTTCAATTATACTAAACAAAATAAAATCTTTTAAATATGCTATAATTACTGAACATATTCCTGATGAATATTTTGTTCCAAACATTGATAAATTAACTGGACCTAATACTAGATTATATTCAAAAAGCGGAGTGGATATTGAGAGAGATCCTTTTGATTTTCAATTTAAATTTAAAAAAGAATTAATAGTTGACGATGAAAAGTTTGGGGGGTTACATAAAACCGTTATCTATACTTTGAGATGATTTTAAAAAATTTGTTTCCGTAACACCAACTAAAAACCAAGAAAAGAGAGAAACAAATAAGTACAGTTCGGCATTTGCTGTGAATAAAGGAATTAATAACCCTAACTTTGTTAATCCGGAAACAAAAGCTATAGACTTGACATGATTAGTTTTAGAAAGTAAAAAAACTTTAAAAGAATGATAAATAGAAATACTGATCATTAAAAGATATATTATTAAGGATATTATTCCCATTTGAATCCCATAAATAAGAAATTGGTTTTCACCACCAATCTTTATAGATTGATCAACTGAGCTCGCATTACCACTCATAGCTAATCCAATACCAAAAGGGTTTTCAACAATAGTCAAAACTCCTTCTATCCACTCAAACAAGTGACCAAGACTAGACAATTCTCTAAAACTTAGAGTGTCCTCAAGAAAATAAATAAAATCATTACTTGCATTGAAAAAAACTAATAATGAAATAATAATGAAAAAAAAGAATACTCTGTATAATAAATTATATTTTTTTATTAATATTAAACTAACAATTAAAATGAAGAACGCTGAGACAATTGAAGCTCTCGAGTATGCAAAAAGAAAAGAACAAAATATCATTACTAAAAAAAGTATGTTAATGAATTTATGAGATTTTAATTTTGATTGATACAATTCGAACAAAAAAAACGATAAAAATAAAATTAAACTAGCCGAAAATTCTAACGGATCAGAGAAAAAAGCTGCAAATCTTCCCTGAAATGGATTTCTCTCAAAAGTCCAACTTAATCCGAAATTACCAACTGGCATTCTATCATAAATATTTATTAAATATTCTGAATAATTTAAAATTGAATGAAGATGGTGATTTGAAAAATATTCAATTCCCGAAACAGAAAATCCAAAAACGACTAAAAATATCAATATAATTTTAACAAATTTCCATTGCTCAGATGAAACAATTGATAATCTGCCAAAAAAATACACAATCGATATTATAAATATATTTTTTGAGTACAAAATTCTGGAAATAAAATCTGCTTGTCCAATTGGAATAACAGTGAATATTAAAGTAATTAAAGTGAATAAGATTATTAATTTGTCTAAAAAACTAAATTTAAAACTAAATTTAATCCACTCATTCTTATAACCTAAAATATATACACACAAAGAACTAAATATTACAAAATCTTTTGAATATTTAATTATATGAACAGAAAAAACATGCCCAGTTAATTTTAATGATATTAATTGAAAAAATGTATAAAAAGGCAAGAATAACAGTAAATAATATATCAGATAATTAAGATTTCCGATATAAATATTTTTTAATATGTATCCTAAGAAAAGAAAGTATATGAACAATATAATAGAAAATAATATCATTTTAAAATATTAGATATTAAACCATCCTTAACACCATAAACCACTTTTTTAAGTTTATTAAATCTAAGTCTAGAGGTAAAATATATTAAATATCCTGATATTTTAGCGATTTGAAAAATTATTGAAAAAATTATATTAAAATTATTTTTAAATTTTTTTAATATGTATATATGGTTTCTAATATTTAGATAATGTGTTTTTGGAGATATATAACCTTCATTGTTTTTGTTTGCAGAAATCCATGATTTACCCTCATGGTGATAAATAAGACTTTTATTTTCAACATATAATTTAAAACCAGAACGATTTATCCTTAAAGATAAATCAGCATCTTCAAAATAAACAAAAAAGAAATCATCCAACATACCGACTTTTTTTATTACATCAGATTTAATCATAAAACAACATCCTGAAATCCATTCGACCTTATTGAGTGTTTTAAAATTAAATTTTGAAAGTCCTTTATTGGGATTTAAAAAACGTCCAAACTTAAAATCGATAGTTCCTCCACCATTCCATATAATATTTTTATTGTCATATTCTAAAATTAAAGGTTGGACAGCCCCGATTAAAGGATCATTATCAAAAGTAGTAATCAAATAATTTAAAAAATACTTGTCAACTTCAGTATCATTATTTAGAAGCATGGTATATTCATAATTGTTTTTAATAGCCCACTTAATTGCAACGTTATTAGCACCCGTAAAACCTAAATTAATTTTATTTTGAATAAATTCTATTTCAGGGAATTCATTTTGAATTTTAAAACCTGAAAAATCATGTGAATTATTATCAACAACTATTATTTTAAAATTATCATAATTACACTCATATAGACTCAAAATACATTTTTTGGTATAATTATAACCATTCCAATTTACTAAAATTATTGCTACAGAAGGGTTGATTTTATTTTTCATTTTTTAACAGATAATAATGAATAAGAAAATTTATAATTTCAGATATTAAAAGTGCAATCGATAAACCCAAACCCTTATATTTGAAACTCATAAAAAAAGTAACTGATACCATAAAGATTAAAGAAATCCAAGTCGCCTTGTTCAATATATTTTTTTTGTCGTGAACTAAAATAATAACAATGTTTTTAAAATTTAATGTAGCCAAAAATGGAATAAAAGATAAAATAACTAAATTTTTACTAGCATAATCAATCTGCTCTCCAGAGAAAAAAATGATTACCCAATCGGAAAAAAATACAAAAAACAATCCTATACTAAAAGTAAAAATCAATCCTTTTAAATAATAATTATTTAAATATTTATTGAACAATAAGTTATCTTTCTTTAATAAAACTGAAGCACTTTGTAAAACAGATTGAATTATAAAAACTGGAATCATTCTTAGCAATAATGCAATTCTGTTAGCTAATGCAAATTGTCCAAGTTCTTTGTTGTCTACGAATAATTTTAAAATTATTAGACTACTGTTAATTGAAATATGTCCAGCAACTGATGAAAAGAAATATTGAAAATTCTCTTTAAATCTTAAAAGTAAAATATCAATATTTGTCCACTTAAAATAATTTTTACTATAAAACTTTATCCAAAAACACAAGTAAACAATAAACAAACTAATGCCAAAAAAAAAATTAACAAAAGGCGCGTCTTCTTCGTTATTTATAAATAACAATATTAAAAATAAATAAATTGTTTTTGAAAAGATGTTTAATATGCCTAATACAGATAAATTATCCTTTCCTTGTAAATAAAAAATAGGGTGAATCGCTTCACTAAATAAAATTGGAATAGACAATAGGATTATAAATTCGTAAGTTCTAAACAAGTCTGTAGTAATTACTATAATTACTATAGTTAAAGCTATAATTGAGGCAATAAAAAATCTTAAAGAAATAATTGAGTTAATTAAATCTAGTTCATCATTTAAGTTATTTGAAATAGAAATTTGTTTAGGACCATTTAAATGATATCCATAGCTTATCAAAATAGACATCAATAAAAAAATTGATAATGAAAGGTTTACTAAACCATACTGAATATCTCCTAAATTTTTAAAAAGTAGTGGAGTAACAATTATTGCAATTAAAATATTTACACCTTGATTAATTGAAAGATTTATAAAGTTATTTATAATTACATTTTTGACTTTAAACTTCATTAATTTAATTTAATAACCTATAATTTAATTCTTTCCATAAAAATTAAAATAAAATAGTATAACGTAATAAATATAAATCCAAAAGCTAATCCATATATAAGAGTTTTGGGTAGATTCCATCTTGAACTTTGTAGAGGGAAGACAGGGCCATCTATTATCTGAATTATTGGGGATTTATTTCTTTGCGAAACTTTAGCTAACTCAAATTGCTTAACTACTTCAGCATAGATAGAAGTATTTGCTTGTAAATTTAGCATTTCGATTTGAGAGGGGATTTTATTGGATTTAAGTAACGGATTTGGATTTGGAACATCCTCGTCTAAATACGCAAGTTTTTTAATAGATTTATCTATTTCAGTTTTAATACTGTCAACTTGCTTTTTTAATATATTGATATTTTGCTTTGATTTTTTATTTTTTATTTCAAAATAAAAGTCAATAACATTTTGGACTAAAGTTTCATTAAATTCTTTGGAAAAAATTTCATCTTTATGCACAAAGTTTACGTTTATAATAGAAGTTTTTCTATTAGGCTTACTAACTATCAAATGATTTTTTTTTATTTTTTTTATAACTTTTTTTATTATACTATCTTGAATTCGTGTTATTTGATTAGAATTGTAAATATCAAAAAAAATATTTTTTGAATTTTCGAAATGCAAAAAACGATTCACAAGTTTTTGCTTTTTAAGTTTAAATGTCTTTTCGGTTAATAATGTTTTTTTCAACATTGAACTAGAAACAAATAACTCCTGAATATTATCTATTTGGAACAACGAACCCCCATCAATTAGAGAACTAGAGTTAAGACCTGCAATCGAAGCTATGGAAGATAAGTCTGAAAGTTTATTTGATTTGTCATTTTCGATTACAAAATTAGTATCTGAATAAAATAACGGACTTGTTAAATAATTGAATGAAATACAAAAATAAATAGTCGAAAAAATAGTAAACAAATAAACTTTAAGTCGAGTCAACAAAAAGTAAAATACAGTTTTTACTCTATTAATTAAAAATAATATTGAAAAATCTTTTTGATCCATCTTTTAATTAAAACTATTTTATTTGAGTAAGTGCTAATATTAATGTAGCTAAGCCAGTTGTGAAATTTAATATTTGATTTGTTGCTATTGGATTTTTTATGGCCTTTTTTGGAACGATAATTTCAGATCCTGGTTCTGCTTTTGGGTAAATATTAAAAAATAAAAATCTTTTTGTACTTGCAACATCTCCATTTGCATAAATTACATAAGTTCCTTGGCGTTTAGCTTTACTGTCGAAACCGCCAGACGAATTAATATAATATTTTAAGCTTTTGTTAGGGCTAAATCTGACAGTCGTCGGATATAATAATTCCCCACGTAGTCTTACAGTTTCCATATATTTTGGCACTACAATTACATCTCCTTCTTTTATTAGTAGGTCAGATTTAGAGCTTGGTGATTTAATTATTGATTCTAAATCAATTCCAATGGATTCTGAATTTGATATCATAATTTCACTCTCAACAGAATTTTTTTTAATAATTTCATTTATTCTTTCTGATTTTGCATAACTACCCAAAACTTTATTATCGTTTGTTTTTAAATTGATGTTTTTTAAGTCTTTATCAATTCTTTCAATTAATAAAACTTCTGATTCAGTTAAATCGGCTTCTTTGTTAATAACTTTATTTCTAAGAGAATTCAAACTATTAATTTTCTTTGTCAAATCAGTCTGAATTTCGGCAAATTCAGTTAACCTTATTAAAGTTGCACCTTTTAAATAAGCCATGCTTTTAAACCCTCCTGCTTTATTGATTAAATCAGAGATTCTTTCATTTTTTGATGAAATAGAATATTTTCCGGGATATAAAACTTCTCCTTCAACTCTAGCATATTTTTGAATATTAAAATTTGGATTTTTTCTAACTATAACCTGATCGAAAGGTTCAATGGCGACTGAACTATCGATTAATTTATTTAAATCTTTATCAAGATTGATAATAATAGTTTCAGAAATTTTTTTATTAGAATAATCAGTTAAAACTCTTCTATTTATTTCTATTCGACTAGCAGTAGCATCTTCCTTAAAGCCACCTGCTATTAAAATCAAATTTGAAAGTGTTAAGTTTTTAGAATATGGATAAATTCCTGAGTTGTTAACTTCTCCCGAAATTTCAATGTAATCTTCTTCTTTTAAATCATTAAAGGATAAAATATTTAAAACATCTTCAGCTTGTAAAATAAATTTTGGTTTTTTAAGTTCTTCTTTTAGATTTAATGAAATAGTTGATATTGAATAATCCTTATTAGTTCTAGTTAAAAGCGCTTTATCATAATAAACATCTCCCATTAACCCTTCAGCTTTTTGAATTAAGCTTTTAATTGTCATTTTTTTGTCTAAAGAAAATGTACCAGGCCTATAAATGGCACCTTTTATAATAACTCTATTAGTATATTTTTCAATAATTTCATTAACTTCATATATGTCACCTGAAACAGGCATAAAAAAATCAAATTGATCAACACTTATGTCAATAATTTTGAGTTGACCATCAATAACTCTTGTTAATTTAACAGACTTTTTGAAAGCTTTTTCAGAAAATCCGCCAGCATAGAAAAACAAGTCACTAAGAGTTTCATTTTCTTTTGTTTCAAAAGTTCCAGGTTTTTTTACAGCACCCCTAATTTTCACACGATTAGTATAAGGTCCAACTAAAATTAAATCATCATTTTCTAATCTAATATTTGAGGATCCATCTCCCTTTGTAAGAAATTTATATACATCTACAGAATTAACTAATTTGTTATTTCTAAATAACTTAATTTCTCTAAGAGTCGCATTTTCTGTGATTCCTCCTGCTACATAAATAGCATTGTAAACAGTGTTAAATGCACTAAAATTATACGTACCTGGTAAATTAACTTCACCTACAATATTTACTCTAATTGCCCTTGGGACACCAACAGAAATATTTACAAATGTAGATTGATCATTTAATCCAGTATAAATTGTTTTGAATTTTGAAATAAGTCTTTTTTTGGCATTTTCAAGCGAGAGTCCACTTAGATTTATTGGTCCAATATTTTCTAGTATAGCGTCACCATCAGGACTAATTTCAACTTGATAGTAATTTTCTGATTCACCATAAATATCAATAAATAATTTATCTCCAGGGCCTAAGATATATCCTACAGGAGTCGGGATGTTTAAATTAGATTGAAATGAAAGTAAGCCGTTTCCTTTAAAAACCTCAAAACCAAAGATGTCACTTTTCAT
>ENA-OQVM01001623-OQVM01001623.1-marine-metagenome-genome-assembly--contig:-NODE-1623-length-29185-cov-5.481483_pt1 | contig 29185 bp, 24 predicted proteins | sample MGYA00237776_ERZ505498 | MGnify/ENA primary metagenome ERZ505498 (study PRJEB26159, sample SAMN06265151) | marine metagenome | isolation source: Helgoland LTER site | place: Germany:Helgoland, sampling...
TCAATGAGATGAAATATGACTACCAAGGTGACCCAGAGATTGCCACCCGTATTTCCCAGTATGAGATGGCCTTCCGCATGCAGGCCGCCGCTCCTGAAATCGCCGACCTTTCTGATGAGCCGCAGAGCACCTTTGATCTTTATGGTGAAGACGCCCGAGAACCAGGAACCTTCGCCTATAACTGCCTACTCTCCCGCCGCATGGCAGAGCGCGGCGTGCGCTTCTCCCAGCTCTTCCACCGCGGTTGGGACCAGCACAATACATTGGACAAAAACCTGCGTGCCCAGTGCAAGGACACCGACCAGGCATCAGCCGCTCTGGTGACCGACCTCAAGCAGCGAGGCATGTTAGACGATACCCTCGTTATCTGGGGCGGGGAATTTGGCCGCACCGCCTACAGCCAGGGATCACTCGGTAGTGGGCGTGACCACCACGGTCGTTGTTTCAGCATGTGGATGGCGGGTGGAGGTATTAAGGGAGGAACGACCTACGGTGAGACTGACGACTTCGGCTACAATATTCTCAAGGATCCCGTGCACGTCCGCGACCTCAATGCCACTATGCTTCACACACTTGGTATTGATCACGAGCGCTTCACTTTCCCCTTCCAGGGCCTCGACCAGCGCCTTACCGGAGTCGAGCACGCGCACGTGATCAAAGGAGTGCTGAGCTAGCCTGCGTAGGCGCAGGCTAGAATGGTGAATAGAGAATAGTGAATGTTGAATAGTGAATGTTGAAAGGCGGTAGGTTCAGTATGCGCCAACCAAATGACAACCGAAAAGCGTTTACTAGCAATCTCTCCGTCTTTATATACCTGATGTGAATCGATTGCTCCTGACACTTGCCCTAGCTATCCTGCCTGCCACCCTGCCGGCGCAAACATCCTACCTCCTTAAGCCCTTTGAACAGCAAGCGGGCGAAGTAATGGTCATCCGGAGTTCCTCGGTTTCCTCCAAGGGAAAGATGGTCACAGAGCGTGGTGGGGAGAAGACAGAGGGTGCTCTCACCATGTTGCGCGGTGAAGTTGGAGGCTTCGACCTTGGCTCAGATCTCACCTGGCAAGTCATGGGGGGTGTTGGCTATCGTGTTGGAGAGAGCAGCGATGTGTTTTTTGGCTATCGTCATCTCAAGATTGATTACTCGGAGAATAACTTTACCTATGACACTGAGACATCGAGCTTCATTCTCGGCATGAACTTCTTTTTCTGAGACTGAATCCGCTTGTTGAGCGAACAGCTTCGCCAGGTAAAACCATCACCATCAACAACCCGTCCTGGATACATTGACATCACTCCGGCTTATCTCGACCGCGTGTCTGCTACTGATGGTGGCAGGCCTAAGCGGCTGTGGCGGTGGGCTTGATCTGACCCGCTGGTCGGCGAGCCAGTCTTTCCGTAGCTTTGAGCGCACCCTGGAGGAGCCGGACCGTCCCGCCTTGCTCCCGCTTGAGAGCATGTTGGAGCGGGCCGCCAAGCTCAGCAGGAAGGACCCGGGTCAAGCTGTTGACCTCTACCTTGAGGTGGCGGAGCGCACCGTGACACAATCTGTTAACAAAGGAGACGAAGCCCGGATCTACCGCCATGCTACCGGGCACGCGCTGGCCTTGATGCATCCGGTATCCAAGCGCCCGGCAGGCAGGCCAAGCCGCTACCGCGTCAGCTACGCCAAAGGTGAAAGCCTGTATCAGCCCGAGCAGTTTGACTCCATCACCTTTGCCGATGCCTGCAAGGTCGACAATGCCGATCTCAAGATCCAAGAAGGCATTGGTGCCCCCATGATAGGCCGCATCGAGTATTCTGCGGGCAGAAAACAAGCCAACCCCTTTCTGCATCCTGTCGGTATTGATGCACCTGCCACTGCACTGGTTGAGTTCCCCTCCAAGGGGCGCGCGTGTATCACTCTCTGCAACACGGGCCAGAGTGACCAGGTATGGTTCCGGGGTGCGCAGCGCACTCTTGTCACCAACTTCACGACCCCGCTCATTGCATCCATGGTGCAGCAGCAGACCAAGCGTCTTGGGTGGAGGGGAGTTCGCAGACCCGCTGAGTTTATGGATGAAATGGGCCTCTATAGTATTGAGCTTATTGACCCCACAAAAATCCCGGTAGTCTTCACCCATGGCTTGGGCTCACGGCCTGCCACCTGGCTGATGCCCTACAATGCGCTGCTGGCGGAAAAGTGGTTCCGTGAGAACTACCAGGTCTTTGGTTTTTATTACCCCACCGGCTTACCTCCCATGTATCCGGCTGCCGGGTTGCGGCAGGGTCTTGAGGAAATGCACCAGGAACTACGGCACCGTGGCGCGGGTAAGAATGTCGACAGGGCTGTGCTTGTCGGCCACTCCATGGGGGGCTTAATCACCAGCTTTCAGATTCGTGATTTTCGCGGAACCTCTGATCAGCTTTTTAACATGCCGATTGAAAAACTGCCAATCTCAGACCGGTCCCGTCAGGCCATGACCACCATGCTGGAGAAAGCGCCGCCACATTTCGTCAAGCGGGTTGTGTTTATTGCCACTCCGCATCGCGGTAGTGACATTGCAGATAACTGGATCGGTCATTTTGTCTCCTGGCTTGTGCAAGTGCCACGTGACTTGCTCACCCTGCAAATCCCAGAGGTAGCAAGATCCCTCACGGCGCTCGGGCGTGAGCTGGCTGGCGGCACGGATCCGCTGGATGGTGTTGCCCGACTCAAGCCCGGCAATCCACTCCTGAGCTTCACCCTGAAGCAGCCGGTTGCCCGCGGTATAACTTATCACTCGATCATAGGGGACCAGGGCAAGGGTGGAGGAACCAAACGTGGTGATGAGCCAGAGAGCAGCGATGGCGTAGTGCCCTACTGGAGTTCCCATCTTGATGGAGCCGCATCAGAGAAGATCGTGTCCTCTGACCACTCCGCCCACAACCACCCGGAAGCGATTGTCGAGCTCAAGCGGATATTGCAGCTGCATTTGAAGTGATGGAGTTTGGAATGAAGAATTGAGGCCGCCCCGAAGCGGCTGTTCAAGCGGTAGGGCGCGTTGGCGTGAGTTGGCGTGAGTTGGCACTTCGCGGCAGTTCAAGTAGAGAGTTCGAGTTGCAAGTGGGGAGCCGCGGAGCGGCGATGAGCGAGGGCGGATTGCTTACCTCCGACCTCCTTCATTCGCGTAGCGTCTGGCAAATTACCTCGACAGTTCATGCCCCTGGTTCATGATCGCAAGACTGGTATTCTTTACACGGAAAATGAGTTCTTTGTGACGGCGGCCAGGCTGCTAGAACAATGAACGACAAACTTGATATGTTGCTCGCGCGTATGCGTGAGCTTGAGGGGGAAATAAAGCGGGAGATCCAGTGCAAGGAGGGGGAGTTCCTCTACAAGGTGAAGAAGCAGAAAGTGCGCTTTACCGAGGAAGCCCGCGCTCAAAACCGCAAATTTGCGAAGAAACTCCGCCATACGGTGCTGGATTCCAAACCTCTGGTATTGCTGAGTGCACCTTTTGTCTGGCTGTGCCTGCTGCCCTTTCTGCTGCTTGATTTGGCAACGATGATCTTCCAGGCCATTTGCTTCCCCATCTACGGTATTCCCAAGGTCCGGCGCCGTGATTACATCCTGATTGACCGCCACCAGCTCAGCTACCTCAACGGCATTGAGAAACTCAACTGCGTCTACTGTAGTTACGCCAACGGCCAGTTAGCCTACATTACTGAGATAGCAGCCCGCACCGAGCAATACTGGTGCCCGATCAAACACGCCCTCAAGATCAACGCCATTCACTCCCGCTACGGCCACTTTTTTGACTACGGCAATGCCGAGGACTATCATCAGCGTATCGAGCATGTGCGGCGCTCATTTCAGGATCTTGAGGAGAATCCGCCGGAGGCGGATTGAGGTGTGGACTTCAACTTAAACTCTTAACTTCAACTGCCGCTAGCCCTTAGCGGGCTGATGAAGGATTACTGATAAGTGATAGCCGAGGTCGGAAATGAGCCGCGTTGCGGCCTCAACCAAGAACTAGGAACGAGGAACTAAGAACAGCCGCGCAGCCGCCGACTTTGTCGGGGCAAGCGGCCTCCTAAATAATGGGGATATAATAAATGATAAATCATGATAGAGTCCACGTTCCTATAAAGTGCGGTCATTGCACACGGAAGCCGATCTAAATCAGCCCGCATTAACAGAGGAAACATTACCGATGATCAAGAAAACATTACCTACAATCACGTCAATAGTTAAGCTGCTCGCCATCGGCTTATCTTTTGTAACGCCTCTGAACGCAGAACCCCAAAAGCCCGGCGAAAAGCCTGCCGAAAAGTCGATCGTGAGGGTCATGACCTACAATGTATATAAGGGTGGCTTGGGGCGTAAGCAACCTTTGTCTCAAACCGCGAAGGTGATTCAGGAGGCCAAGGCAGATGTGGTCGGCCTGCAGGAGTTGGCAATACGAGGGCGCAACGAACATCGGGATAACTTGGCAAAATTGCTGGGCTTTAATCGCTACGACAACATCTTGACGCGTTATGAGATTGTCGAGGAGAAGAGATATGGCATCAAGGTCAAGCTGCCTTCAGGGCAGGAAGCCTACATCTTCAACCTGCACCTATCATCCAATCCATATCAGCCCTACCAGCTTATGGGCATTCAGCCAAAGTTTAAGGGACACAAGGATACTCCCTTCATCAAGACAGAAGCCGAGGCGATTGAAGGAGCCCAAAAAGCGCGCACACACGGTACCACCCTCAAAAGACTCTTCCATATGATGGGGGGTATCGACAAAAATATTCCTGTTTTCGTGGTAGGCGATTTCAACGAACCTTCCCACCTGGACTGGACTGAAGCCGCAGCCAAGGCCGGTCGCCACCCCATGAAGGTGAAATTCCCCACCTCTAAGGTGTTCGCCAAAGCCGGCTTTACCGATGCCTATCGCACGATCTATCCCGACGAGATGGCCAAGCCGGGCTTCACCTGGTCGCCAGCCTACAAGGACGATGACCCGAGGAGTCACCCTGACCGCATTGATTTTGTGTATTTCAGGGGCAATGGCCTACAAGTGACCGACGCCAAGGTCATCGGTGAAAACAAAGCGAACGCGGACATCGTCGTTGCTCCTTATCCCTCAGACCACCGCGCCGTGGTGGCGACCTTTACCCAAGCCAAGAAAATACCTCAAAAATGAAAAGAGCTTTTTACAAACCCAGATTGGTCACAGGAGTCATATTTTCTCTTCTATTCTTCTGCCCACCTTCAATATATGCATTCGAAGAGGTTCCCATCATTCCCAGGTGCAAGTTAGTAGAGCCTCGGGAGGGCTTTTACCCACTGCAGCAACAAGTACGAATTACCATAACTGACAGAACTGCAGCGAAGGATCAGCTCAAAGCCAATGCTGAGCGCTTTGCGGTGTTCCTGCGTAAAGGCGCAGGGCTGGAGGTCGCCGTAGGCGGTGAAGGAAAAGCAGGGGAATCCGAGGTCAAGCTCCGCATGGCCCCCGACATGTTTGAAAGCAAGGTGGCTGGTGCCTATCGTCTCAGTGTCGATCAGGAAGGCATTCACATCATCGGCGCGGATGCGCAAGGTGTTTTCTATGGCTTGCAGTCTTTAAAGCAGATGCTGCCTGCCGCCATCTTTCATCAGGACGATGCGGTGCATCGCAATGCCTTCTCTGATCTGCGTATCGGCTTCGTGAAGATCGAAGATGCACCCCGCTTCAAATGGCGCGGGTTCATGCTGGATAGCTGTCGGCACATACAGACGATCGACAAGATCAAGCAATACATCGACCTCATGGCGCTCTACAAAATGAACGTCTTCCATTGGCACCTGACCGAAGACGAGGCATGGCGCGCCGAGATCAAGAAGTATCCCAAACTCACCAGCATCGGTGGCTACCCCGGTGACCGTTCGAAAGAAGAAGAACTCAATGGCTACTACACGCAGGAGCAGATGCGGGAAATCGTGGCATATGCACACGAACGCTACATCAAGGTCGTTCCGGAGTTCGACATCCCCGGGCATGTCAACGCGCTGTTGATGGCCTACCCTGAATATGGCTGCAATGACGGCGCCCCGCTCAAAATGGGCGAGCCCGGAATGCGTTCCTTTTCAAGTGCCGCGGGCAGAAGGGCGATCTGCGCGGGCAAGCACGAGACCACCATCCCCTTCATCATGGAGGTGTTTGACGAACTGCAAACGATCTTCACTGATGGGCTGTTTCATGTCGGGGGCGACGAACGCCCGCATGGCAACTGGGAGAAATGCACCCATTGTGTCGCACTAAGGGACAAACTGAAGCTCGAAGATGAGCACCACTTGCAGAACTGGTTTTTGAATGAAGTCAGCGAACGACTTCGCAAACGCGGCATCCGCTCGATCGCATGGGCAGAACATATTCAAGGGGGCGTTCCTGAAGGACAAATCGTTCAGGCTTGGAACAAACCGTCAGAAGTGTTGCAAGGAGTTCGTGCAGGCAGAGAGGTCATCAACTCCTATAATCGGAAGATCTACCTCGATTATCCCGCCAACAATGCCAACGCAGAAGAATTGAACAAGCATAACAGAAGGTATCGAAGCCGCCTGGTGTCCGCAAAGTCGATCTATGCATTCGAACCTGTTCCTGGCAGTCTAACTCCGGAAGAACGGGCCCGCGTTATTGGTGTGGAAGCTCCCGTATGGACGGAGGACATTCGAATGGATCGCCTAGATAGTAAGATTTTTCCTCGCCTGATCTCGGTTGCCGAAGTTGCCTGGACAGATGAGAAAAGAAAAAACTGGGAATCCTTTCAGCGTCGCCTTGAGAAGCACGCCCAAATCCTCGAGGCACTCAACATCGCCTATGACCGCAGTGACTTTATCATTGAAGCCAAATAGCCGGCAATTTGATGCAAGTAATAAGCTTGATTTAAAAGCCGTCTCTCCTTACCCCCTCAGAACACTGCCCCATGTTGGCTTCATTTGAACTAACTAATGCTAAATAGCTTCAGGTGCACCATCCTGAAAAACCGGCAAGCTACATCCGCCCATACTTAAACCATGAATAAAAAGAAGAATCTATGAGAAACCTAATCTTTCTGTGGGTGATGGTGTTATCCACCGCCGTATATGGCTCAAAAGCAAAAGAAATTAAGTACCAAAGCTCGGCAGATCATTCCGAGCAACCCGCGATGTTTTATGCTCCCGTATCCAAAGAGCCCGTACCTTTGATGGTGGCTCTTCATACCTGGTCCGGAAACTACAAACAGAAATACCACAAAGCCATTGAACAATGGTGCATCAAACATGGGTGGGCGTATATTCATCCAGACTTCCGAGGCCCCAACAATCGACCTGAAGCCACCGGTTCAGAATTGGTTGTTGCAGATATTGTAAGTGCCGTCGAGTACGCCAAGGGAGCGACCCAAATCGATAGCTCCGCCATCTATCTTATTGGTACTTCCGGAGGAGGCTATACTGCTTTAGTAATGGCTGGCCACCATCCTGACTTATGGGCTGGGGTTTCTGCCTGGGTGCCAATCTCGGACTTGGCAGCATGGCATGCACAGGGAAAGCATGTCGAAGCATTGGAACAGTCATGCGGGGGAGCTCCGGGTGACAGTCCGGCGGTTGATTCAGAGTATGCAAAGCGCTCCCCCATTACATTCCTGAGCAATGCGAAGGGAACGAGACTGCATCTAAACGCAGGAATTAAGGAGAAGATCGTCCCCATCAGCCATTCACTCCTTGCGTTTAATGAACTGGCGGAAGCTAAAGACCGGATATCGGATAAGGATATTGCCTACTTCGTGAAGAAGAGAAAAGTACCTCCGAATCTGCAAGCCGCCCTTCCAGATCCAAGCTACGGCGAGAAGCAACCCCTCTTTACCAGAAAGTCAGGTAATGCAACGGTCACCATTTTTAATGGTGGCCATCAGCTTGTGGCAACAGCAGCGATCGCATGGATACAAAAGGTTCACAATGAAAAGAAGAAAAAGAAAAAATGAACCTTTTGAAAAAAACACCTATTCTCGCCGGCATAGCCTTATGGGGTTTACTCGTAGTAGGAACAGTCTTTGCAAACGAATTCAAAGGATCCATTCTCATTCGTGTTGCCGCTTACAATGTTGAGTTCGGGAGAAGTACCACCCCTGAACAGGTTGGTAAGATGTTCAAACCCTACAAGCTCGATATGATTGGGTTCAATGAAGTTCCAGATGGAGACTGGACGGCACGGGTGGGTAAGGTTCTGGGCATGAGCTATAGTTATGTTGGCAAGATTTCTTCGGCAAACCACAGGGATAAGTATAAATCGATTTTAAGTCGGACTCCACTGCAGGATACGGTCGAGCATGAACTGAGTGTTGAGCGTAGGCGTTCCTGGAATCCTGCTTCGGTTGTGAGTGCGACCACCAAGATTGATGGTGTCCCGGTCGCATTGTATTCCCTGCATATTTGCCGTTCGAAAGACAGTGATAAAACGGGACATGCCTACCGGTTAGCCAAGCAGGTCTTGCCCAAAGAAAAGACAAGCCGCGTTATTGTGCTCGGGGATTTTAATAACAACATGGGCGATACTGCCATGAATATGCTTGAGGCATCAGGGTATAAACCTACCTGGAAAGATCTGAAGGTCGATGTCTCTAAGGAATTTACCTATAATGCATTGAAGCCTGAACAACCGAACGCAGGAGTGATTGATCATATTTTCTACAATAACCTTCCCCGCACCAAGGTAATCGATGGAGGCATCATTGAATTGAAAAAACCTTTGTCTGACCACAAGCCTGTTTGGGCAGAACTCGTCTTCCCTCGAAAACTGAAGTAATGCTTAAACATGTAAGCTCGGAAAATCTGGAATGCAAAATATTAAATCAATGCCCCAATCTATTATGAAAGTGGCTTACTTTAATTCCAGTTTAAGATTATCCTTTATTGCAAAGCGACTTTCCTAACCTTGTATTGATTCATTATGAAAAAATTCATACGTTGTCTTATATCCGATATATTTTTGCTTAGAATACAGATATCGACCTTGTTATTATGCGTTTGTTTCGGTGTCTCCGTTCAGCTCGGGGCGGTTGAAAAAATCAGCGTAAAACCCAACATCCTTTTTATTATGGTGGATGATCTCGGAAAGGAATGGCTAAGCTGTTATGGTTCAGATGTTATCAAGACTCCAAATATTGATAATCTCGCGGCGGAGGGGATGACATTTAATAATGCGTACTCCATGCCTTCGTGTACCTCATCTCGCACGACCTTATTGACGGGTAAGTACCCATGGCGAAACGGTTATGTTAATCATTGGGATGTTCCACGATGGGGGGTGGCCTACTTTGACTGGAAGAAAAAGGAAAATACCACCTTTGCTCGATTGATGAAGAATCTTGGTTATGCAACCTATGCAGCAGGAAAGTGGCAGATCAATGACTTTCGAGTCGAACCACAGGCCATGAAGAAACATGGATTCGATGACTGGGCGATGTGGACGGGTAGTGAGACTGGAAACGAACCGAGTGAGACACGTTTTTATGACGCTTATGTCAACACGCCCGAGGGCAGTAAGACCTATGCCGGAAAATTCGGACCGGATATATATACTGACTCTCTTATTAACTTTATGGGTAAACATAAGAAGGAGCCCATGTGCCTCTATTACCCGATGGCTCTCGTTCATCGACCTTGGGTTACCACTCCGGATGAGCCCAGGGTAAAGAGTCGCCTAGATAGACACAAAGCCATGGTTCGATACGCGGACAAGATGGTGGGTAAATTGATAAAGTCACTCGAAGATTTGGAAATTCGTGATCGGACTATTGTGATCTTTACCACTGACAATGGCACGACTGGCGGTCGTGTCGGCTTCACCGCCACGCGAAACGGGGTAACTGTCCCGGGAGCGAAGGGGGAACTAAATGAAGCCGGAGTTTGTACTCCCTTCATTGTCAATTGTCCGGGAATGGTTCCAGAGGGTGTCGAGACAGACGCACTGACCGACTTTTCAGATATACTTCCCACTTTTTTGGAGCTCGGCGGTGGCGAGATTCCCAAGGGATTCGTGACCGATGGAGTTTCGATTGCATCCTTGATTTTAGGTGAAGAAAAGGGGGCCAAACGCAAGTGGATTATGTCCCTTGGTGGCGGTGCCGGACGATTGACCAAGGATGGGGTGCGAGGTAGCGAAGTATTTGGTGAGCGTGTCATTCGGGATAAACATTATAAGGTCTGGGTCTCTACCAAAAAGAATATAGTCCGGCTATACGACCTCCAGAGGGATCCGTGGGAAAAAGTAAATCTACTTGAGGGTAACCCCAAAGAGTACAAAAAAGTTTTACAAAAGTTTCAGGCTGTTGTCCGCGCTCTTCCGAATAAGGATGCCTATCCTATATACGAGAAAAGAGCCGCTAATAAATGGGACATGAAGTTGAGCAGCAGAAAATAGCCGAAAGGATTTGTGGTCATTCGTTCAAGCAGGTTCGGTATCATAAAGGTGACTTCGTTATGATCGAGTATTGCAAAGAGGATATTATCGCCTTGGTATGGGAGAGCATGAGAAGAGGTAAAATGTAAGTTTTGTATGAATGACCCATTGCCAGGATTTCCACGAAAGGGTTTTGATTCTCCGCATAAGATCACGGACTCAATTGAGATCATCCCATCCCCGGAGCCCGACACCCATATCATTTCCTACGGTTCACAGGATGTAAGCACGAGAATAATTGCGGCCATTATATACTCTATATTCGCAGGTGTTTTTAGTGGAGTTCCATTGTATTTCGGGATACGAGGTTGGTCGAAACTTTTTGAACGACCCTTCGAAGAAGCAGGCATGGTGGTCGCGGGAGCATTATTGATTGGAATTAGTTTTCTTCTCTATTTTGGTCGCGAAATACTTTGGGCTATGTTCGGTTCGACTTTCTTCACCGCGTCCAAAGGGGGTCTTGAGATCAAAAAGCAATTTTTATGTTTTTCCTCCAAAAAGTTTATCGGGTCTCAAGAAATCAAAAGTTTCAAGATGCATGTAAAAAGAGTGAGTAGTAAGGGTGGCGGAGGCAGTTCCAATTGGTACACTCTTTGGGTTGTTGGTAAAAAGAAGCATAAACTTGATTCTAAGACACCCAGTCGTGAATCCGTAGTCTGGCTCAGCAAGACCCTGTCGGATTGGTTTGAAGTTCCTATCGAAACAAGTCGTTAAGCAGAGTTTAAAATGCCAATCATTCTTCCACCGATCGCCCGTCGTGATTTTATTAAAGGCTCATTCGTACTGAGCGGTGTATCGATTACAGCACCTTCTTTTGTAGCAGCGGATAGTAAATCCGTTCGATTTGATCAAAATCGTATTGCTTTGCTTGCGGATACTCACATCAGCGACAACCCCAATCGTTCCTACCCCGGCACAAAATGGCCGGGCTCTCCGGTCAAAGAAGAGGAACACGAGTGGGTAAACATGGCGGATAGCCTTGCCCAGTCAGCAAGGGAGATAATAGAACTCAATCCGAGACCGTCTAACCTGATCATCAATGGCGACTGTGCCATGAGCAGAGGAACGGAAGCCGAGTACAAAGAGCTCTTGAGGCTTCTTGAACCCATCCGTGCTGCGGGGATTTCCGTTCATATAACCATTGGTAATCATGATAACCGTGATAAACTTTGGAAATTGCTCCCGTTTTTAAAGAAAGAACAGATGGGGATTCATGCGGATGTGATTGAACGGCCCCACGCTAATTTTTTCCTATTGGATTCCGGAAGAAAGGGAATCCTGGGGGAGAAACAGTTGAACTGGCTTGCCCAAGAACTCGACGAGAGGACAGATAAGCCCGCCCTTATTTTTGGTCACTTCAACCCGTATCCCAATCTTGGGGTGCGTCCGATCAAGGGCATGCGAGATGGTTCTTCTCTTTTGAGACTACTTGCCGCACACAAGCATGCAAGGGCCTATTTCTATGGCCACACCCATGAATGGCAGCAGGATCAACGGGGTCATCTTCATCTTATCAACCAACCGGCAGTTAGTTACTATTTTGGAAAAGGCCATGCCCATGGTTGGGTTGACATGAAGCTTACTGCCAAATCTGCTGACTTGGAATTTCATTGTATTGATCCAAAACACAGGCAACATGGCAATCAAAGGCAGATCCCGTTAACTGGGTAAAGATTTGAATGTCATGAATACAAGAAACTCAATCCTCCTTGCTGCATTGTTTTTATCGAATGGCATATTCTGCAGTGCATTTGGAGAAAAGCCATCAACAGTGATTCCCGTACCATCCACATTAAAAAAATTCATGCCGAAGTTGCATCAAGAGAAACTCAGGGAGGCAAAAAACGGCAAGATCGATTTTGTGATGATCGGAGACTCGATTACTCATTCATGGAGTAAATATCCGGGTGTGTTTGAGGGGAGTAATCTGCTCAACCTTGGATTTCCCGGGGATCGTACACAGAATGTTCTCTGGCGAATTGAGAATGGTGCCCTTGATGGAATTTCCCCCAAGTTAGTAACTTTGATGATCGGAACCAATAATATGCATGATACCAAAAAAGCGTATCCTGCAGATAAACCGCAGGACATATTTACAGGAATCAAAGCCATTGTGGCTGAAGTTCGAACTCGTCTACCGAAATCGAAACTCGTGATCTTCTCCGTCTTTCCTAGAAAGGAGGGCTCTGAAAATGACAGAGCGAAAAAAGTCAATGCCATGTTACCACAACTTGCAGATGGCAAATATGTATCTCATATTGATTTGAATCCCTTTTTCACAACTGAAAAAGGTCAGCAGAATAAAGACCTGTATAATCGCGATTTACTACACTTCAACAATCAGGGATATCAGACATGGGGTAGGGCAATAAAGCCTTTGCTAAAAAAGCATGGCTTGAGGATGAACATCAACCAATGGGGGGAAGAATGACTTACAGATTGGTTGAGGGAAGCATTTTTGATTGGACAGTATAATAAGCATTTAGCTGCAAGGTTTTGGTATTCTATGTTTACAGGATAATATAAGTCTCTATAGTCAGACACCTTGGAAATGAATAGTACCTCAAAAACAGTAAAATGCCATACACATGGTTGGTTGGATTCACTGGCGATCAGTATGTCGGTAATCTGTGCTGTGCACTGTTTGCTTACACCGGTTCTACTTGCCTTGCTTCCGATTATTTCCACCACTTTTTGGGTTCACGAAAACTTTCACTTATGGATGGTTTTTTTAGTCGTACCCACAACTTCTCTTGCCGTATTTATGGGCTGTCGTAAGCACAAGGATAAGGTAGTAGCGGGACTTAGTATTACTGGTTTGGCTTTTATATTGTTCATTGCAATTTACCAATATTCATTTCATACGGGGCATTCATTTGATGCTAACGGGATTTGTACTTCTTGCACTCATCAAAGTTCGGGTAGTTTTCTTAATCTCACAACTATTCTCAATTCTGTTGGTGGTCTGTTTTTGGCTTCTGCTCATTTCCGTAATTTCAAGCTTTGTCGTCAGGCAAAGTGTGATCACGATTAGATCATTATTCTACAGGCTTGCTTTAGCCTTTTAACCTTAATGTTTGCCTGTCTGTGATGATCGGTTTGCTCAGGATTCTGAATTACAAAGAAATCAAAATCAATGTTTCTAAAGCTTCAAAAGTTGTTATGATCAATAAAGAATGAAAGATAATTTTGAGCATTTAATTGAACATGTAGATCCGGATGAATTTGCTCGATGGGAGGAGGTCGATCTTGAGATTTACGCCTTAACTGATTTAGGCTTCAAAGTAGCAATCAATGATCAGTATACAGGATTGGTTTACAGTAATCAGGTTTACGATAAGTATGAAGAAGGTCAGAAACTCAAAGGGTATATCACGGGTGTTCGAGAAGATGGTCGGATTGATGTTTCCTTACAGCCAGATAAAGGCAGGCATGTTCATTCCACTTTCGATAAAATTTTGAATCATCTTAAGATTTCTGGAGGGAAGTCAGAATTTGGCGATAAGAGTCCACCTGAAGATATAAAGAAAGAATTTCAAGTGAGTAAGAAAGTGTTTAAGCAGGCAATTGGTGGCCTCTATAAACAAGGAAAGATCAACATAACCGATGAAGGAATTGAACTTGTCCTGAAGAAATAGCCATTTTTAATTACTTGCTGATTTTTGCCCACAGCAATAAATAGCCATTTAATTTTTTAGTTTCCATTTGTTATTCCAAGCTTGTTTTTTTGGATAAAATATTGGTTCCTTTGTTATGATTTACTCAATCAATAGAAATAAAAAAGATGAATATAAATAGTAGAATTTTAATTTGTGGGTGGTTGTTTGTAATGGGGTCTGTCTCTTTTGGGGTCTATGGAAAGAAGGACTCCACCGTGAAAGATCCATGGGTGGGATGGCACCGCCCAGTTGATGATAATGTATTTACAAGCACCAAGGGAAATAATCATGATTCCGTTTTATTTGTGGAACCGGAACAGGATTATCCTTACTACCTGATCATTAGTCATACACCGCAGTATGCTCATTTATGGCGGAGTAAAAAGTTTTCCTGGAGCAGTGCTGATTGGGAACTGGTTACCGATCAGTACAAAATTGGTAATTTCTACGAATATGATGATGGCGTAAAAGTCGATGGCGTGTACTACATCTATGAAGGAGGGAAAGTATATACTTATTCGGGTCCCCTCGAGAAATCCAGTGGTAAGTGGAAAGTCTCCGGTTCCTTTCCGCATAAAAAATGCGATGATATTGGGATCTTTTATGAAAATGGACTTTTTCATATGTTTGGGGAGCACGGTCATTTTCCCCATGGGCCCGACGGGACCAGCCTCGCTCATTTTACTTCCAGAACCGGTCTGGGTGATTGGGAAATGGTAAACCCGAAGACTGTGGATCCAAACCCCAATGGCGGACACAAGTATGGGGTGGGGGATGCGACCATTGCTAAAATTCAGGGAAGTTATTACATTTTCTGCGACCGAGAATCTAAGGGTAGTCCGTATAAGGTGACTGCATGGCGTTCAGACAGTCTCAGTAAACCTTTTCAATACCTGGGGTTGGCGATTACTCCCCGCTCAGACGAAGTGGATGACTGGGATAATTATCGTATCCAGGATCCTGATATTGCCTTTATTCCTGAACTCAACCGCTATGTGATGACCTGCAATATGATGGATAAGGATGGAAATCCAGGGGGTGATTTTTCCCGATCCGGATTAAAGGGAAAAGATACCCGGGTGATCGGAGTTTTTTATTCGGATAAAAAACTTAAACGAAAAGAGAAATAAGACTTATTCAGGTCGACTTTTCTGACTCTAGTTTTAGCCCCATCTTATTGCTTAGTTATTGATAATTTTAGGCTTACACTACTTCTTAAGAAGAAGAAAATTTGCATTTCAAAAATAGCCCTTTTAAGTCAATAATATCAACCATCTGCTGAGATAACCAAATTCACCCAAACGGAAATGGTGATTTATAGATCGTTCCGATCGGCGCAGGCATTTTAAAATTTGATTCTTTAATAAGTTGGTGCGTCTGAACTTTTCGTTGATCCCAAGTTAGTTGGCCCGGTTTCGTTTTGGGCTGGAAAATGTTTCTCCTTATTCTTTCTTGCTAATTAAAGAGGGTAGTGGTCGTAATAATTTTACTTAGACAGAAATATGTAAGTGAAACTTTTTCGCTTTAAACGCGTTTTGAATAGTAACCACTATCCTTGGGTAAGCACTTCCTCACTCTTCCTTTCTCGCGGATTGCGGTTTTACTCCTCGCCATATTCAAACTACTTAGCAGATAAATTTAATAACTTATGAAAAATAAAAATTTCCACTTTTTGATAACACTCCTTTTAACCGCAGTGGTTTGTACTTCCGTTGCGAGTGAGAGTGCATTGGACAATCAAATCCTGAAAATCAAACCGCAGGCGGATCTAAATGGAGACGGTAAATTGTCCGATGCTGAAAAAGCAGCGATGAAAAAGATGATCATTAAACGATTCCCAAGGTCGGACTCAGATCGGGATGGGGATCTATCTGAAAAGGAGTTGGGGGTGGTTGTTCGTATTGCTACAGTTAGAGCCAAAAAGCAAGGATCCCACGGGCAAGGCAAGAAGACTAATCAAGGGAAAGAACGAAGAACACCCACTCATGCCAATGTGAAATACGGTAAAGATGAGCGTAATGTTTTCGACATCTGGTTGGCGGAGAGCGACAAGCCAACCCCGTTGGCGATCTATATCCATGGCGGAGGCTTTCGTGCAGGCAGTAAGGAAAAATTGAGTAATGATATTTTGAGCCAGCTCTTAAAGGCTGGTATCTCCGTTGCGTCGATTAATTACCGATACCTGACCATTGACACGCCGTTGCCCACTTCCCACCATGATGCCAGGCGTGCTTTGCAGTTTATGCGTTCCAAGGCCGAGGAATGGAATCTGGATAAGTCCCGGGTCGCCGCTTTCGGTGGCTCGGCAGGTGCTCAAATTTGTATGTGGTTGGCCTACTCCGACGACATGGCAAAACCCAAGAGCAAGGATCCCATTAAGCGGGAATCCACCCGGTTGACCTGTGTGGCTACCACCGGTGGGCAGACTACGAACAAAACCGAATTCTGGAAAGAAATGATTACCGATATCATGGGATCCAAAATCGAAGCGGAAGGATTTGTTCGGCCTCTTGATGGACTGGTCGATCCCGAAAAAATACGTATGGCAACCTGGGGTGCCAGTACTCTTGAGGAGGCTAGCCGAATCGCTTCTCAGCACTCTGCTCTTTCCCTTATTTCCGAGGATGATCCACCCATCTTTATGAGTTACGGCATGGATCCATCAGCGAAGCCTCCTACTGACAGGAATCGATTACGCGGCTGGATCATCCATCATGTCAACCTGGGCATTGCCCTGAAGGAAAAGACGGACGCTTTCGAGTTGGAAGCACATTTGAAATACCCCGGTGCTGAATTGAAATACCCGTCGCAGGTCGAATTCTTGGTGGACAAATTACTCAATTGATTTGTTTTTAGAGTACAAGAATGCTCTTAAAAAATCTATGAAGACAAATCTAATCCTCTTTTCCTTCCTGTTGGCTGTAATCAACTGTTTTGCCGGTAAGACTCCCAATATTATTCTTATCTTAGCCGACGATATGGGCCCGGGTGAACCCAGTCATATGGGTGGACTCGTACCGACTCCCGCACTGGACCGAATGGCAAAGGAGGGTATGCGCTTTACTGATGCACATACGACTTCTTCCGTTTGCACACCCACTCGCTATGGAATTCTTACAGGTCGCTATAACTGGAGGAGTCGTCTCAAAAGAGGTGTGCTGGTCAAAGCCAGTTCACAAGCTCTAATGGATCCAAATCGGGTCAACCTGCCCAATTTCCTTCAGCAAAATGGATATCATACGGGTATGGTGGGAAAATGGCATTTGGGGGCGGATTGGGAACTTTTGAAAAAACCTCCCGCGAGCCCGGATCGAAAAGATGATTCCTGGCGGGTTGATTACAGTAAACCATTTCGTAATGGACCGGTGGATGTCGGGTTTGACGAATCATTTTTCATTCTTTCCTCCCTGGATATGGCTCCCTATCTATACCTCAGAAACAATAAATCCCTGTCCATACCAACCGTGAACGCAGGGTGGCCCCATAACGAGTATAATGACTACAAACGGGTGGGGGCAGGTGCTGCTGACTTCGATGCCCATACCTGCCTGGCTGACTTTGCCCGTGAATCCCGAGAGTACATCAAGCGTCAGGCTTCGGATAAGGATAATCCTTTTTTCCTCTATGTGCCATTAACATCGCCACATACTCCGTGTACACCCGGCAAGAAGTTTAAGGGTAAGTTTCCACAATACAGTCTCTACGCTGATCTGGTTGCAGAGACGGACTGGGTGGTGGAAGAAATCCTCGAGCAAGTGGCTGATTCAGGCATCGATAAGGAAACTCTTGTGATTTATACCTCGGACAACGGATTCGCACCGTATGTGAAGATTCCTAAAATGCTGGCTGCCGGGTACAAGCCTTCCGGTGACTGGAGAGGTTCCAAAGCAACGATTTTTGAGGGTGGACACAGGGTCCCTTTTTTGGTCCGTTGGCCGGGTAAGGTTAAGGCGGGAACAACCAGTGATGTTACCATCTGTACCACTGATTTTTTCGCCACCTTTGCCGAAATCCTGGCTGCTTTAAAATCAATTCCGGTAAATGCGGCGGAAGACTCCTTTTCCTTTCTCTCATGTCTACGGGGTGAAAAGCAAGCGATCCGGCCATTTACTATCCATCATTCCATCGGGGGCACTTTTGCCATCCGTAAAGGCGACTGGAAACTCATCCTGAGTAAAAGTGCCAGAGGCGGTTGGAGGAAAACTTCAGGTGCCACAGGAAAAATTGTGCAATTGTACAACTTGGCGGATGACCCTGCCGAAACCAAAAACCTGGAAGATCGTCATCCCGAAAAAATAAAAGAACTTGTTGCTGATTTAGCAGAGGCCTTTCGAAATGGCCGTACCACTCCGGGACCGATTCAGTCCAATGAAGGCTGGCCCTTCCTTGATAAGAAAATGATGCAGCATTTCCCCAAGTTGGCCGAGGTAAAGTAGAGGTGTTTATAATTAGTTATGTCTAAATTTGGAGAAGACCGTAATTTATTTTTGGATTCCAAATTTACAGGCAAATATAAATGAAATTTCCTAAAAGCCTCCTTGTATTCCTATTGCTTTCTGGATTCGGTTCAGCTGAACAAAAGCCAAATATCCTGTTTATTCTCATTGATGATTTGGGATGGTCCGATGTGGGTTGTTATGGCAGTACCTTTCATGAAACTCCCCATATTGATCGGTTGGCAAAGCAAGGTATGAAATTTAGTAATGCCTATGCCGCCAGTGCCATCTGTTCTCCCACACGTGCCAGTATTCTCACGGGGAAATATCCCAGTCGTCCGGAAATCGGGATTACCAGAGCAACACCGCAGCAGAGCTTGCCACTGAAGGAAGTCACCTACGCTGAGGCCCTCAAGGCGCAAGGATACGCAACCGCCCACGTTGGCAAATGGCACCTGCAGGCCCATAAGGACAAAGGCAAAAGTCATTATCCGGAGGCACAGGGCTTCGACCTCAACGTCGCGGGACACACACAGGGGCAACCCGCATCCTTTTTCTATCCCTACAAGGCAAAGGCTGAAAAATACGCCAGCAAAAACGTGCCGGGCCTTGAAGAAGGTGGCAAGGAGGGGGAATACCTCACGGACCGATTGACCGACGAAGCCATTAAGTTCGTCAAAAAGAGTCACGCCCAGGGCAAACCATTTCTGCTCAACATGTGGTACTACACCGTCCATACGCCTGTAACCGGTAAGCCGGATAAGATCGCCAAGTATATGGAAAAGGCTGAAAAAATGGGAATCGCCGATGACATTGATACCATCGACTCCTACGGCACCGGGCACAAAAAAATTCAAAATTACCCGGAATATGCAGCCATGGTCGAAAGCATGGATGAAAACGTCGGCAGACTGCTGGCCTGTCTCAATGAGCAAGGCATCACTGATAATACCGTGGTTATTTTCACATCAGATAATGGGGGATTATCGTCAACGAAGATAACATCGAATCTGCCTCTGAGAGGTGGTAAGGCATGGATCTTCGAGGGGGGCATCCGTGAACCACTAATCATTAAGTATCCGGGTGTCACCGAAGGCGGCACTGTCTGTACCGAACCCGTGATCAGTACCGATTTCTATCCCACAATATTAGCTGCCGTTGATCTTGACCTTATGCCAGACCAACACAAAGACGGCCTTAGTCTGATGCCCCTTTTGAAAGATTCTGGAAAGACTTTAAAACGGGATGCCCTCTATTTTCACCTTCCCGTCTATCATCACCTTAATTCGATGGGCCCTGTCGGTGCTGTTCGTTCCGGAGATCATAAGCTCATCCAACGCTTTGAAGAACCTGATAATCCACAGCTATACAACTTAAAGGATGACATCGGTGAAATGAATGACTTGGCAAAAAGTCAGCCTGAACTAACGGCCACGCTCAAGGCTAAGCTCGAACAATGGCAAAGCAGCACAGGTGCCGTCATTCCTTCCATTGATGAGCTCAAGGAGATCCGTGCCAAGGCAAGCCAAAGCGCTGAAGCAAAAGCTGCCAGAAAGCAGAATCAGAACAACAGGAAAAAGACCAAGAAGAAATAAAATTATAAAATGAAGATTTTAGAGGCATTAGGAAAAGTAGGTTTGTTGGTATGGTTCGCCTTGGCAGGGTCGTTACCTCAGGCCAATGCAGTCGATGGAAAACGACCTAATATTCTAAATATTCTGGTCGATGACATGGGCTATTCTGATCTTGGGTGCTATGGAGGAGAGATCAAAACTCCCAATATAGACTCTCTGGCTAAAGGAGGGTTGCGATTTTCTTCATATCGGACTTATCCCAAGTGTTTCCCCACCCGAAACAGTATTTTATCAGGCATTGAATCGGATCCTATCAATTTTCAGGAAGATGCTATGACCATCGCTGAATTATTGAAGATGAAAGGGTATCGGACTTATTTTGTGGGTAAAACTCATGGGAACTTCCTGCCTGATTTGCAAGCAGTCGCCCGGCGCGGTTTTGACCGTAGTTTTGGCAATGAAGCGGGGGGCAGTTTCTTCAATCATAAAGTAAAGCAGTGCTATCTGGATGGAAAGGAATGGCATACGGATAAACCTTTTTACAAAACTGATGTTCAAACTGATTTTGCCTTGGAATTTCTCGATTCTTATAAGGAAAGCAGGAAACCTTTTTTTCTACATCTGGCATATCATGCTCCTCACTATCCACTGCATGCGAAACCTGAGGATATTGCGAAATATCGGGGTAAATACCTTCAGGGTCCCAATCATTTCCGTAAAACCAGATTCGCCAAACTGAAAGAGCTTGGACTGATTAACCCGGAATGGAAGCTTTCTCCATCCAGCGACGACAACAATGAGTGGGAGAAACTCAGTGCCGAAGACAAAAACAAATATGATCATCTTATGGCGGTGTACGCGGCAATGATTGATAACGTTGATCAGAATATTGGTCGGGTTATGACGAAGCTCAAGGAGATGGGATGTTTCGAAAACACCTTGATCACATTCTCATCTGATAATGGTGCCTGCCCGGAAGGTTCGCCCTTTAATATTTGGTCATCCCATACGAACCAACGTTTTGGGGTATCATATGATGAGACAGCCGAGATTGGATCTGCAAAGTCTCATTGGAAACTTGGGGAAGCCTGGGCCAACATGTCGTCCACTCCATTTCGCATGTACAAGAATTACTGCCATGAGGGTGGGCTTTCTTCCCCATTGATTGTTCACTGGTCAGGTAAAGTGGATGAGCCCGGCAGTATCAGTCATGAGTTTGTCAGTGTGTATGATTTTATGCCTTCGTGGCTGGAGGTTGCGAAAGCTGAGTACCCAATGTCCTTTGAGGGCAGGAAGATTGAGCCACTTGTAGGAGAGAGTTTCCTGCCTTTGCTCAATGGTGGTGTCGCAGAAGACAAAGAAAGAACGGCTCTGTTTTGGTACAAAAGCAAATCAACCGTCTGCTTCATCAAGGGCAAGTGGAAGATTGTAACGCTTGATTGCAGTAAATTCGAAAATTCAAAGTGGGAGCTTTACGATATCATTGAAGACAGAACCGAACAAAACGACCTGTCAGCGAAGAACTCCGAGAAGTTGAGTGAGATGAAGAAGGCTTTGGTCGAATCGTTCTCCGATCATGAAGCCTATGATTCGTTTACCAAACAATTCGTTAAGAAGTCCAAGAAAGGGAAAACAAAAAAGAAAACAAAAAAGTGATTTCAGGAAAGAAAGATTAATATGAAAAAGCAAAGCGAAGGATTTGATATGAAGGATAAACTGACCCGGCGTGTTGCAATTAAAACAACAGCTGCGGCAAGTATTGGAATCGCTTCCGGAGCATTCGGATTTCCCAAAGGTTCAACCAAGGATTTGATCCGGGAGGAAAATGCGAAAAAGGGAACGCGGGACTGGAGGTTGACCAATACCAAAACTGTGCCGGGGAAGATCAACAAGATTTTGGACAACGGACGCTCCAAGGCCATTGAAGGTTACTGCAATGCGAACAGCCTGCGGGCTGGCGAAAAGCTTAAGATCATGGTCAGCGCAAACCCGGCTTCCGCTTTCAAGTTGGAGATCTTTCGTACCGGTTACTACGGCGGAACCGGCGCGAGGTTAATGAAGAGCTTTGATTCCCTTAAAGCCGGCACGCAACCCGATCCTCCAATCGGTGAGAACTACCTACGTGAATGCCAGTGGGAACCGACCGTCGAACTTGAAATACCCAAGAGCTGGCCGAGTGGTGTTTATCTTGGAAAGATGACCGCTGAACGAAGCGGAATCCAAAGCTACGTGATCTTTATCGTTCGCGACGACCGTCCGTGCGATTTTCTTTTTCAATGCAGTGATCTGACCTGGTCAGCCTACAACCGTTGGCCTGCGGATTATTCGATCTATACCCCTCATGAGAAGGGTCACTCCACCACAGGCGTGCCCAGTGGAACAGTAAGTTTCGACAGACCGTATGGTTTGTTCACCCATCCGGTAAACAAAATGAAGATGTCGGGTGGCAGTGGCGAATATTTGCCGTGGGAATTTCCGCTGGCTTTTTGGATGGAGAAGGAAGGATACGATGTGTCCTATATTTCCAATGTCGATACGCACGCCGATCCGCAAGGGTTGCTTAGAACGAAGGGGTTTATTTCCGTGGGGCACGATGAGTACTGGAGTTTGGAAATGTACGATAATGTCAGCAAAGCTCGGGACGAAGGTGTTAACCTTGCCTTCTTCGGAGGAAATTCCGTTCTCTGTGTTGCTCCTCTTTTGCCCAATTCCAATGGAACCGCTAACCGGGCAACCCGTCGCGAAGGCTGGTTCATGCCGGTGCCGGGAGAAATTCCCGAGGCGGTCAAACAAAGGCTGCTCAATCGTCGCGACTTTGAAATGAACATGGGACCGGATGGCGCTCAGTTGATGGGAGGACGATTGGACAAAGATCAAAAGACCGGTCGCGGCATGGGCTCGGGTGATTGGACCTGCGCCATGCCGGAGCATTGGCTTTTTACGGGGACGGGAATGAAGAAAGGAGACTCCATCAAAGGTCTCTTGGGATGGGAGTGGCACGGGGCCCCTGCCATGGACCTGCCCGGCATGAGCATCGTCGCGAAAGGCGATGCCACCATCAATGGAAAAACCGTGGGCCAATACAGCTCCACTCTCTACGATGGGCCGAAGGACAACATCGTCTTTAATGCCGCCACGATTTGGTGGGCCAACGGATTGTCCAGTCCTCCCGGACATGTTAATCCATCGAGGCACGGGGTTGTGCAACAAGGACCTGACAAACGCGTGCAGCAAATTACGCATAATTTATTTAAGCGAATGATTCTGTAACCACTTAAAGACAAATGAAACGAAGCAACCTGATCCTCCTTACCGTGCTCATGCTAGCGTGGGCGACGTTGCCACTAATTGCTGCGAGCAACCCGTTGGTTAAGCAAATCATCAAGCTGCAACCGCAGGCCGATAAGGATGGCGACGGCAAGTTGTCCAAGGCGGAGGAAGCGGCCCTCATCAAGATGATCCTGAGACGCTTTCCCCGAGCCGATGCAAATGGAGATGGCGCTTTGTCCGATGCGGAGAAGCTAAGGCTGCTTGAAAGGGGTGAAGCCAGAATGAAACAGAGAACGGATGCAGGCCGATCTTCTGCCAGTAGTCCCATGACCAACAATTCCACTGCTTCCGGATTGATCAAGGCGAAAGTGCTCCAGTCGCATGGGATAACAGAAGAGCAGCTTGATTCGCTTGCGGAAATCATGAGTCAGGCGGTTAAGGATAAACAGGTTGCCGGCGTCTCCTTTGTCGTCGTTCACAAAGGCGAGGTCGTTTATCGCGAAGGGTTCGGATATGCCGATATCGAATCCAGGCGTCCCTTCACAGCAGACGAATTGCTGCCGATCGCCTCGGTTTCAAAACCTTTCATGGCAAGCGTGGTCATGGCCCTAGTGGATCAGGGCAAGTTGAAGCTGGACGATCTGGTTGAGAAATACCTTCCTGAGTTCAAAGGAAAACGAGTCCAAGGCGGCAAGCAGCCGGCAAAGCCGATGACGATTCGTCAGCTCATTTCGCACACGGGCGGCTTCTGGGGGAACAAGGGAATCACTCCTGAGAAAATGGATCTGATCCGCAATTTCAAACGCCCACTGAATGAAACCATTAATCTGGTCGCGAAGTACGATCTCGCCTACGAGCCGGGAACGAAATGGGTCTACTCCGGCGTCGGTTATTGTGTCTTGGGTCGCGTGCTGGAAGTCGCTCTTGGAAAGTCGCTGGAAGTGATTTCGCAGGAGACTTTGTTCCGTCCCTTGGGCCTGAGCAACACGACCTTTCTGCCTTCCAAGGAAATGCGAAAGACGGTGCCTACTGCTTATCTAAGAGTAGGTAAGCAACTAAAGGCAAGAAGCTCATTGGCGGAAATCGATGAACTCCGCTTCATTCTGCCGGGAGGTTCGCTCTTCACCAACTTGGACGCGCTTGCTGCCTTCGGTCAGATGCACCTGAACGACGGCTTCTATAACGGAAAGCGGATCCTCTCCGAAGCATCGGTCATCGAAATGCGAAAGCTTCAGTCGTCTGTGCGCCCCGGCAGAACCTACGGGTTGGGATGGTTTCGAGATGATGTTTCCGAATTGGGCTTGGCTGGCCAAACATTTCATGGTGGTGCCTTGGGTGCCCACTTTCGGATCGATCGGCGGCGGCAGCTGGTCTGCGCTTTTCTCGTTCATCAAAACGGACCCCAGGTGCAGCCCTTGAAAGACAAGCTTGTCGATCAGGTGAACAAGATGTTTCCAGTGTTGAATGATCACTAAATGGTTCTGTAACCACTTAAAGACAAATGAAACGAAGCAACCTGATCCTCCTTACCGCACTCACCATCAGCCACCCGGACCTACTTACGTACCGCCGAAACCAAAGCTTATTTTTTCCAAGGAAAATCGGTTGCCCTGAAAATTTCCTGTAAGAAATAAACAAGTGCTGACATCTGCTTGTGGCACTTCAGTACCTGCAGTCACTGAACCCACTTAATTTTCTCAAAAATATGAAAATCAAAATTATCTCCCTATTATTTCTGTTTGTCTCTCCATTTGGAAACCCTAACGAAAAAAAAGTACCCGTAACTTATCACAACGGATGATCTCGTGAAGCATTTTATCCGACATAAGAGGAAATGCATATTATTGTCGTGCAACCTTCTCGTGGCTTTCTTCCTGATATCCTTTTCCGGCTGTATTGCCGGTGCGGATTATGAAGACAGATCAATCAATGTTTATAGAAGCACAGGACCGAAAGTATTGGAACAGTTCAAAGTCACTCGTTCCAAGAAAGCAATCTCGCAACCCCAAGCCACCGAGACTCCCGACGAGATCCTATACCGAATCATTGACACCGAAATCAAACGGAGTGGGCAGCTCGTTTACGGACACACCTTCACCCCGAGCATTCATGCGCTTTCTGCCAAACTCAAAAAGTTATTCCCCGAACTTCGTATTACCGTTGTCCATACTCCCTTTGCGGAGTGGAACCGGTCATGGATCAGTGTTGTAAAGAAAAAGGGCAGGTATCGACCGGAGGTCATATATCTCGATGAAAATTGCTGCCCGGAGGAATACAAGACGATGACAGAGGAAGATTTTGATAAAATCGTCTCGGACTTTTTTGCCGGTGACTATGATATTCTCCTTTGCGGCGGAAGCTTTTACAACATTCACCGCTTGTACGAACGTAATTCTCCCATTGGTAAGCCCGCACTCATAGAGAAGTCAACCATCCGCTTGAAGAGTCAAGTGAAGGGTAAGAAATGGAAGTTGATGGACGGCATTTGGCGGGCAAAAACTCTAACCGGGGCTTATCAATGGGGAGAGTTCGCCGTCGAACCGGCAGATCAGGAAGCCGTTCAGATTATTGAAAACCTATACGGTGAAAAGTGAGCGCCTTTCAGGTTTTTTGTTAGGAAACCTTTCCAGTTACCTGACTATTTCTTAAGAAAAGAAAGCGTTTACGGCACCTCTTCTACCTTAGGGAAATCGGCTGCCCTGAAAACTTCCTGTAAGAAATAAACAAGTGCTGATATCTAGTTCTAGCACTTCATTGGCTGTAGTCTCTCAATTATCTCAAAACAAATCACAAATTAAGAAAAAATGATATGAAAAAAGGAATTTTTACTTTAGTTACTTTTTTATCTTATGTGTCGGCCCGAGCCGCGGATATAGCAACTACTGATTATTTTCTCTCGGGAGATATGAGCCAAGAGGCAAATCCGTTGGTGAGTGTGCTAGGCTTTAACTGGGAACAGTTGCTTCTTTCGAATGCTGTCATTTCGGTATTCCTAATATTCATTCCGTTGTATTTTTATTGGAAAGGGCATAGCAAGCGACTCAGTATTGGACATGAATCAACCTTGGAATTTGCTTCTGTTTGCATTTACAACACAAAAATGGAACCGCGCAAATTCTTGAGTTCTTTTTTGTTAGGTTGGCCTATATGGCCTGTACCCAAGGACTTTTATCAATCGATTCGCCTGTTGGGTTTTGCATTGCCATGGGGAGTTGCAGCAGGAAGCATGATGGCGGTATTCGCATGGTGGGCAACCTGGGCTTGGTCATGGGAGATATATAATGAAATTCGGGCTTCAATAGCCATAGGACCGTACTCATTAGTCGAGTTGTCAATTGGATATCTGACATTTATAATCGCTTCATTCTATTTCTTTAAATCTGAAGCAAAACGAGCCAACAAACCGCTTCAAGAAAACAGCGGAAAATCTGCCGTGTCTCAGCCCTGACGCTCTAGAGATGACGACATGAATAGAGTCACAAAGGTTGCAAGAAATTCCTTGGATGATTTGCGGGATTTGTTCAAGGAGAAGATAGCAAAACCGTACAAGGCACTCAAGCGGACGCGGACAAGCCGCACCGCTGAGCTTTAAGGTTATCTCAAAAATATGAAAATCAAAAATATCGTCTTATTATTTCTATTGGTCTCTTCATTTGCGGTCGCTAACCAAAAAAATAAAGACTCTGAAGAGCTTACTCTTTTTCCAAAAAACATAATCGAGGATCCCTTTGTATCAGAGACCGATCGAATCTCCGGTCCTCCTGGGTGCAAAGCATGAAATCTACATTTGATCTCTTGAACGGTGTAGAGGCTCTTTTCGGGCACATGCCTGGGAGCCTCTTTTTTGTGAAAGATCGGGAAGGGCGCTACCTCGCGGCGAACGAGGAATTGGTGCGCCTGTTTGGGGCAACGAACGAGGCGGAAGTGATCGGCTGCACCGATGCCGATTTTCTGCCTGCCTACATCGCGGAGGGTTATCGGAAGGACGACCGAGCTCTCTTCGACAATGGCGACACCATTCGGAATCGCGTCGAGCTGATAACGACCCCTCAAGGAATTGTCGACTGGATCGTCACGACGAAGGTTCCATTGCGCAACACGGCCGGTGAGATCGTGGCGGTGGCGGGCCATGCCCGAGATTACCAGAGGGAGGTCTCCACGGCGGCGATGCCGGAGAAATTGCGACTCCCAATCGCTCACATCCGGAAGAACTACGGTGGCACAATCCAGGTTATCGATCTGGCGACCGCCTCGGGGCGTTCGGTGAGCTCTCTTGAGCGAGCCTTTCGACGCCATCTCCATGTCACCCCCAGGGATTATATTCGTAAGGTCCGTGTTCATGAAGCCTGCAAACAGCTGATCCAATCCCAGGATTCCATAGCCGGGGTCGCCTTTGCGTGTGGCTTCAGCGATCAGGCCCACTTGACGAGGGAGTTCAAACGAATCATGCACACAACACCCGCTGTTTACAGGAGAAGCCACAGTCCTGAATGATTGGTCACGCCGAGTTTGTTCAAAAACTCGACGGGTTACTTCAAGCCAGCAGAGGTTCTCTATGTTAAAGTAGGAATCAAAATGAAATTGATCGCTCGAAAACTTATCCTCAACGGCATCACTCTGGCGATGTTGGTTGCGGTATTTCCACTTGCCGCCGAGGAGATTGCTGGAGACTGGCACAGATCGGATGGTGGGTGGGGTGGCGTCAAGATGTTCCGGTTTGAAACCTCGGCTTTGAAGGGAAGGTTCGTCGCAGGGGATCAACGTAAGTTGCCGCGCGGGTATGCACGGCATGGTTTGCGTGGTTTGGTTCTCCAGCCAGGCGGCTGGGACCCCCACCCGCCGGTCGGCAAGGTCGGCGGCAAACGGCGTCATCACGGCATGCTGAATCTCTACCGCGTATATTCCGCCACCGAATCCTTTGGTGCGTTGCGCGACGAAGATGCGGACATCGAGGAGGCAATCGATGGGGCGACTTTGACCTGGCCAGCCAACGACGAACGCCCAGTGACCATTTCGGCGACCTGGAAGATTTCGGGCCCTGCACAGATTGACTTGAAGATCGTTGTTGATCCTAAAAGGGACATTGAGAATTTTGAGATTCTCCTGGCGAACTATGTGGCCTTGGATCTATTGAAGGGGATATACTTGGAGAAGGATGGTTTGCCTGTTTTCAGTGAGACCGCCGTTCAGGGGGGGGACTACGGGTTTTATCCACTCAATGAAGAGGCACGAAAACCCTTAGCCAACTCGGGTCGCGTTCATTCGAGTTGGAAGTGGCCATCATTTATCCCCGAGAACTACGCTGCGCTACCTCTGGCGGTGGCGGGAAATGATTCCTATGAGATCCTACTGATGAGTGATCCGCAATCAACCCGTGCCGTATGCGTGACGCCGAATCGCAAGGACGGGGCGCCGCCAGAGACTTGGACTAACATCGAGAAACATAGTTCCATGTATCTGAGTTTCTTTTCCCGGGACGTGCGCACCGGAGAGCCGCTTGAGGCACACGCGCGTCTCGTGCTTCATGAGAAGCCCTCCGATCCTTCCGAAGCGCATCAACGGATCTACACGCAATTTATGGAGGACATTTCGGATGACGCTCCCGAACCCGCATCCTCAAAATCCTCCACTTCAAAACCTTTCCCGCAAAACCGAATTCGCAATTACTATGCGGAAGAGGCACGACGTATTCTGGCTCGCAGCGATCAACCGATACCCGAAACCCTTGCGGAGTTCCCGGGATTGGATGGCGGCAAGTTTGGCCATTGGGGGCAAAATGACGATTCGTTGTATACGGACAAACGGCTCAATGAAATG
>ENA-OQVM01001625-OQVM01001625.1-marine-metagenome-genome-assembly--contig:-NODE-1625-length-29146-cov-3.623241_pt1 | contig 29146 bp, 29 predicted proteins | sample MGYA00237776_ERZ505498 | MGnify/ENA primary metagenome ERZ505498 (study PRJEB26159, sample SAMN06265151) | marine metagenome | isolation source: Helgoland LTER site | place: Germany:Helgoland, sampling...
TCCAACCCAATTTATTTTCGACCAAAATCTGCAGGAATTTCTCCCCAAGCTTTGGTTTCCCATTTCACAATTGGAGTACTATAATCGTTAGTTTTTAACCAATGAATTGCACGATCAACGAGTTCATAAGTTGGTTTGTTTTTTCTATTGCGTTGTAATTTTGAATTACATATTTTTTTTCTAACCCAGCTCATGGCTGTTTTTGAGTCTGTATAAATGATATCATTACTTTGACTTTTCTTTAAATAAGCAAGACCGTGAACAATTGCCAAAAACTCACCAATATTATTGGTACCCTCTTCAAATGGACCTTGTTTAAATAGTTCTTTTTTACTTTTTGTGTCAACCCCTCGATATTCCATGACTCCGGGATTTCCACTTGAAGCGGCGTCTACTGAGATTGAATTGTAATTTGGAAGGCCTATTTTTTCAAGCATTTCTTTCGATAGATTACTCGTGAATTTTTGACTTTTTCCAACATAATCTTTATAATTCCCTTGAAGAGCTTGTTTTGCTTCAGTTAATGTTGGGAAGGACTTGTATTGTGCCCCTTGAAAGTCATGAATTTGTACTTTACAATCTGCCCAAGACTCAAACACTCCGTGTTGATGCCCTTTCCAGACAGTGTAGTATTTTTTCTTTTTAGCCATTGAGTAAATTATTAATAATTACTGGAAAATGTTGCATCTCTAGAGCATGAATTTTCTCAGCAACACTTTTAGGAGTGTCCACGGATGATATTTTACATTTTACCTGAAAAATCATTGCGCCCTCATCATAGTTTTGATTTACGTAGTGAATGGTAATACCAGTTTCGATTTCTTTATTTGAGACAACAGCTTCGTGTACGCGCATTCCATACATCCCCTTACCTCCGTATTTTGGCAATAAGGCAGGGTGAATATTAATAATTTTGTTTTGAAATGATGATACAATATTGGCTGGAATTTTTAACAAAAATCCTGCAAGAACAATCAGATCCGGATTTATACTTATCAACGCATTTCGTACTTCATTTGTTTTCAATAAAGCTTCACGATTAAAAATTAGCGTGTCTATATGATGTCTTTCACATCGTTCAAGAACCTTAGCTTGTGAATTATTTGTGAATACGCGCACCACTTTTGCATTGTTTCGCTGTTTAAAATAGTTAATTATATTTTCAGCATTGGTTCCACTACCAGAAGCAAAAATGACAATTTGTTTCATTGATTTAAAAGAATAATAATAATAACAAATTAAAGGAATAATTTTCAACAAATTGAAGCAAAAGAAAATTCTAAAAATTAAAATATGTAATTAAGATTCACATTTTTTTAGTAAAAGTGCGTTTTAAAATAAAGTTTTTTATTTTTGCACCCTAATTAAAACTTAAAACTAAAGATTATGTCAGACATTGCATCAAGAGTAAAAGCGATTATTGTAGACAAATTAGGTGTTGATGAAAACGAAGTTGTAACTGAAGCAAGCTTCACAAATGACTTAGGAGCAGATTCATTGGACACTGTAGAGTTGATTATGGAATTCGAAAAGGAATTTGATATTCAAATTCCAGATGATCAAGCTGAGAATATTGCTACAGTTGGTCAAGCAATTTCGTATATTGAAGACGCAAAATAAGTAACGATTTTTTTATGAATTTGAAGCGAGTTGTAGTTACTGGGCTAGGTGCATTAACTCCAATAGGGAATACCAAAAATGAATATTGGGATGCCCTTGTTAATGGAAAAAGTGGTGCAGCACCGATAACATATTTTGATACTGAAAAGTTCAAGACAAAATTTGCTTGTGAATTAAAAAATTTTAATGCTACCGACTTTCTAAATAGAAAAGAGGCGCGTAAAATGGATAGATTCACTCAGTATGCTATGGTGGCTTCAGACGAAGCCATTATAGATGCTAATCTAGACCTAGACACCGTTAATAAACTTCGTGTAGGTGTTATTTGGGGAGCTGGAATTGGTGGCTTAGAAACCTTTCAAAATGAGGTTTTGAATTTTTCTCAGGGAGATGGTACGCCACGATTCAACCCATTTTTTATTCCTAAAATGATTGCAGATATTGCCCCGGGAAATATTTCTATAAAACATGGTTTTATGGGGCCAAATTACACTACTGTTTCAGCGTGTGCATCCTCTGCAAACGCGATGATTGATGCTCTTAATTATATACGATTAGGGCATTGTGATGTCATTGTTACAGGAGGTAGTGAAGCCGCAGTTACCATAGCTGGTATTGGAGGTTTTAATGCAATGCACGCCTTATCAACTAGAAATGAAAGTCCAGAAACGGCGTCAAGGCCTTTTGATGCTACAAGAGATGGATTTGTTTTAGGGGAAGGTGCTGGCGCTATTGTTTTGGAAGAATATGAACATGCAAAGGCCAGAGGAGCCCGTATTTATGCCGAAGTGCTCGGTGGAGGAATGTCATCTGATGCACACCACATGACTGCACCTCATCCAGAAGGGATTGGGGTTATTGCTGTGATGAGGCATTGCTTAGAAAATGCTGGTGTCTCTCCTGAGGAAGTTGATCATATTAACACACACGGGACTTCCACACCTTTAGGAGATGTTGCGGAATTAAAAGCAATAACGGAAGTTTTTGGTGAGCATGCCAAAAATATAAATATTAATTCAACAAAATCCATGACAGGTCATCTTTTAGGGGCTGCAGGGGCTATTGAGTCTATTTCTGCTATTCTTGCAATGGAGCATGGAATCATACCGCCAACAATTAATCACAACACGAGTGACGATAATATTGATTCAAATTTAAATTTAACATTAAACAAAGCTCAGAAACGAACTGTAAACATTGCCATGAGTAATACGTTCGGTTTTGGAGGCCATAATGCTTGTGTATTATTTAAGAAATTAGATTAAACTGAATGAACTTCGTTCGTAACATATTCAATTCCCGTTCTAATAAAGGCGGGAATTTTTTTATTCAGATTAAACATATTTTAGGCTTTAAACCCCTTAATATGAAATTTTATAATAAGGCTTTTACACATCGGTCCATGAACATAAGGGATAAAGAAGGTACGCCCATAAACTATGAGCGTTTAGAATTTGTTGGAGATGCGATGTTGGGAGCTGTAATTGCCTCTCATTTGTTTAACGAAGTACCTCAGGGGGATGAAGGGTATTTAACTAAAATGCGATCAAAGATTGTAAGTCGAGACCACCTAAATGAGCTCGGAAAAGAGTTAAATTTGATAGACCTTGTACAATCCAAAATTGCTAAGGACAATTTTGGCAATAACATTCACGGAAACCTTTTTGAAGCATTGGTTGGTGCAATTTATCTCGATAGAGGATACGATTATTGTGAACGATTTATCTTTAATCGAGTCATTATACCACATGTAGATATTCAAAAATTGGAAGGGAAGGTGATTAGTTATAAAAGCTTGCTAATTGAATGGTGTCAAAAGGAAAAGAAGACGTTTAATTACAATGTTTATGAGGATACGGGGAATGATGATACCAGACATTTCTCGGTAAAACTTTCTATAAACAATAAGATTATTTCAAAGGCACGAGCTACATCTAAAAAGAAGGCTGAAGAAAAAGCTTCTAAGCGAGCCTTTTTTGCTTTCCAGACAAAAATTTCAAGAGCGTTATAAATAATAATGAAACTACAACGTTTTCGTAGTTAATTCTTTTTAAGATTCATTCATTGCATATCATTTAATGAAGTCAAAATATTATATTTACATCGTAGAATTTTGTAAAAATGGCCGTTCATAAGTTATTAGTAGATGATTTTGACAATGACGATTATTTATTATTAGCTATACATTGTGCAATAGATGATTATCGTTTAGCCTACCTTTTAAATCAATATTTATATATTAATTTAAAACGTTATGTTCACGATTTAGACTTTGAACAAGCCTCGGGTTTTTATTCGATATATCAGTGGGAGGATTTAATTAACCAGTCCTCATGGAATTTAATTTCCAATATATGCGTAAAGGAAGAAGCTGACAAGGCTACAAAGGGATCACTTTTTGCCTCGTCCTCAAAGATTATTAAAAAATACAATTTAATTCCTGAACATAAAACAGTTAATTATTTCTTGAAAATAGTTAATGATGACTTTAAATTAAATATAAAGCAAATCACAAGTGAGATTCAGAGAATACCGCAAGTTGTAACGGTATATGATGTTGATGTAAAGCACTTAAAGTCAAAAAATAATTTAATATTTAATTGATGGCAATAAACATAAAAAAGACGAAAATAGTAGCAACTTTGGGGCCAGCGACAAGCACGAAGAAGGTGTTGAAAGCAATGCTTGAAGCAGGAGTAAATGTTTTTAGGATTAATTTTTCTCATGCTGATTACACAGATGTATCCGAAAGAATCACAATGATTCGTGAGTTGAATGATGAGTTTGGTTATAATGCGGCGATACTTGCAGATTTACAAGGGCCAAAGTTAAGGGTTGGCACCATGAAAGAGGAGGTTGTTGTTAGCGAAGGAGATACGATTTTATTTGTTACAGGAGAACGATTTATGGGCACTAAAAAGCGTGTTTATATGACCTATGATCGTTTTCCACAAGACGCAAAACCAGGCGAACGAATTCTTTTAGATGACGGTAAATTAATTTTTGAAGTTGTATCAACGGATAAGAAGTCTGAAGTTAAAGCAAAAGTTATTCAAGGAGGTCCGTTGAAGTCCCGAAAAGGAGTTAACCTTCCCAATACCGATATCTCTCAACCGGCGCTTACAGAAAAAGATATAAAGGACGCTATTTTTGCAATAAGTCAAAATGTTGATTGGCTTGCTTTATCATTTGTAAGACATGCTGAGGACCTGATTCAGCTTCAAGAAATCATTCAAGAGCATAGCAGTGCTAAAATACCAATCATTGCTAAAATTGAGAAACCAGAGGCTGTTGAAAATATTGATAAGATTGTTGCTTTTTGTGATGGCTTGATGGTTGCTCGAGGAGATTTGGGTGTTGAAATACCAGCTCAAGAGGTGCCATTGATTCAAAAGCAATTAGTATTGAGAGCAAAGCGTGCTCGAATTCCTGTAATCATTGCCACTCAAATGATGGAGTCGATGATTACAAGTTTAACACCAACTCGTGCAGAGGTTAATGACGTTGCTAATTCAGTGATGGATGGGGCTGATGCTGTGATGCTGTCTGGAGAAACTTCAGTAGGTCAATACCCGGTACAAGTTATTGAAAAAATGAGTAGTATACTCATGAGCGTGGAGGACTCTGCGCTTATTAAAGTACCACAATCACCACCACACATTAGAACCAATCGTTATATAACAAAATCCATTTGTTATCATGCCGCAAATATGGCTAATGAAATTAATGCCAAAGCTATTTCAACCCTAACGAATAGTGGGTATACCGCCTTTCAGATTTCGGCTTGGCGACCGGCAGCACATATTTTAGTATTTACATCAAATAAGCGAATTTTAACTCAACTTAATCTTCTGTGGGGCGTGAAAGCGTTTTATTATGATAAATTTGTGAGTACGGATGAAACAATTGACGATGTTAATGTCATTGCTTGTAAAAAAGGATATCTTGAATCAGGAGATATGTTGATTAGTTTAGCCGCAATGCCAATACAAGAAAAAGGAATGGTTAATACATTGCGAGTAACAGAGATCACAACCTGTTCTTTTTAAAACTCAAAACTCAATTGAGCACTGACACTTTTAGAGGGTGTCATTGTTTTAGTTACATTATTTAAATTAGCTATAGAAATCCCAAGTAACCTTACAGATTCTTCCATGGAATCTTGAAGAAGTAATGTTTTGGCAACATCTAAAATGATAGCCTTATCGCTGATGTAATAAGGTAAGCTCTTACTTCTTGTTTTTAGACTAAAGTCACTGTATTTTATTTTGAGGGTAACGGTTTTACCAGCAAGATTGCTATTGCTTAGTCGTTTAGAAACCTCTTCAGCGATGGTGTCTAATTTTTCAAACATAAAAATTTCACTAGTCAGATTTTTGTGAAACGTGCGCTCAGCAGCCAGGGACTTTCTGGTACGATTTGGTTTTACAGCACTGTTGTGAATACCCCGTACAATATCATAGTAAGAGCCTCCAGATTTTCCAAAATGATGTTCTAAATACTCCCTTGATTTGGTTTTTAAATCACGGCCATTAAAAATACCTTTATCATACATTTTTTCTGCAGTTACTTTACCAATGCCGTAAAATTTTCTGATATCTAGAGCTTCAAGAAATTCAATCACTGACTCAGGCGCTACCGTTTTTTGTCCGTTTGGCTTATTGTAGTCACTTGCGATTTTTGCAACAAATTTGTTGATGCTAATTCCAGCAGACGCTGTAAGTCCAACATTTCTAAAAATATGATCTCTAATTTCTTTTGCGATGAGCGATGCGCTAGGATTTCCTTTTTTATTTTGGGTAACATCTAAATATGCTTCATCCATGGATAAGGGCTCTACCAGATCAGTATAATCAAAAAAGATCTTTTTGACCTGTTTAGATATTTCACTGTAACGTTCAAAACGTGGGCGAACAAAAATAAGATGAGGACATAATTTAACTGCTAAAGTTCCAGACATAGCACTTTTCACACCATAGGCTCTCGCTTCATAACTAGCAGCACTTATAACTCCTCGGCTTCCACCTCCACCAACGGCCACTGGTTTGCCCTTAATACTTGGGTCATCCATTTGCTCAACAGAAGCGTAAAAAGCATCCATATCAATATGGATGATCTTTCTTTGACTAATACGAGTGGTCATGCTGTTGTTGTAACACTATTAATTCATATTGTATTCGTGTTCTACCTTACAAATTCGGGTGTGATACCACTGATACCATTGCTCTTTTCCTTGTTGTTGTGCTATGAGATGATCAGTGTTGCGTTTCCACTTTTTAATAGATTCCAAATCGTCCCAATAACTCACGGAGATACCGATTTGGTTTCGAGCGTTATCGAAACCACGGAAACCTTGTTGCTGTTTTGCAAGACGAATCATGTTTGCCGCCATATCCTCATAGCCATCAGTATTATTAGTCAATTTAGAAGTAAAAATGACTGCATAATAAGGATTAAATTTTTGCATATAATTTATCGTTTTGTTCATGGTCTATTGATAATTCAAAGATGAGTATTTTCTCTGTTTCTTCACCGTTCATATCAGTCATTAAGATACGTAAATACATTTTACTAACAACAATATTTATAGGGCTGTCATCAAGGGATTTAACGTTCTTGATTGAGTCACTCCACGCTGTTCCGCAAGCGTCTTTAACGACTGCTTTTAGAGAGTCTAAATTAACATCAACGAACTTTGTGGCTTCTTTTTTAGAAATATTAGAGGTTTTAAATTGCAAATGATTTTTAATAGTTTTTAAGGGTTTCCAGCTAGAATAGTAATGCTTCCAATTAATAATATCTGCATGTGACTTGTTATCTGAAATAGCGATACTGTTTTCGTGTTTTTGAAACACTTTAATACTACGGAAATCTTGATGATGTTTAATGATGACCACTTTGTTTTCAAGAGTTTCATTGGGCTCTAACGTATAGAACAAAATATCATTAAAGTCTGAGTTAAATGTTGTTCTACTGGTTGTTTTTCTTGGTAGATCTTTGATGGAAACAGCAAATTTATCATAGATCACTTTAAAGCGTCTATCTAAGACGTCTTCAGTTAGGTAGCCGTTAAATACGTACCCCTCTTCAAATAAGTCATAGGCGTCAGTGCTTCTCACTTTAACCCATTTACCCGATAATTTCTTTCCGCCATCAACGAGATCAAGTTGTAAATCGGTGTACTCAACAATTTCTAAAGCAGTTCCATAATCAAGCACTTCTAATTTGAGCGCTCCCTGATTTGGTTGTTCTCTAATAATTAATCCGTTCTCTGCGGCTACATATTGAATGTCTTGTGCCAAAGAGAAATTTGATAATAGGCCAGTAATAATTAATAATCGAAGTAACATAAGCGGTGTTTTTAATTCATAATTTACAATAAGAAGAGTCAAACGTCTTCTTCTATATTTATGTACCATTGGTTTGAGAAGCTTAGATGTTTTGCCATTGTTAAAGTGTTCTTAAAACTTTTTAAAGTTTCAGTTAGGATGAATTATTCTTGATTCAACATTTAATTTATTAGTATCTTCGCGTCAAATTTTTAATTTAAAAAACACTGAATATATGGGAGTAATTGCTAAAGATTTTGGCATAAAAGAAGCTTTAAAAAAGTTAGGCGTTAAAGATTTAAATGACGGCACTTCAACAGGATCTATGTCCTTCTCTAATGGAGAGGTTATAAACTCATATTCTCCAGTAGATGGTCAACTAATAGGTCGGGTAAAAACAACAACTAGAGCAGATTATGATAAGGTTATGGAAACTGCAACAAAGGCCTTTTTATCTTGGAGAGACATGCCCGCACCGCAACGAGGAGAAATTGTACGCCAATTTGGGAATAAACTTAGAGATTTAAAAGAGCCTTTAGGGAAACTAGTATCCTATGAAATGGGAAAATCTTTACAAGAAGGTTATGGTGAAGTACAAGAAATGATTGATATATGTGATTTTGCTGTTGGACTTTCCAGACAATTGAATGGACAAACCATTCCTTCTGAAAGGCCAGGCCATGTTATGCGAGAGCAGTGGCACCCAATAGGAGTTGTTGGAATTATTTCTGCATTTAATTTTCCAGTAGCAGTTTGGGCTTGGAATACAGCATTAGCATGGATATGTGGTGACGTTTGTGTCTGGAAAGCTTCAGAAAAAGCACCTCTTTGTGCGGTAGCATGTCAAAATATTATTGCAGAAATATTAAAGAACAACAATTTACCAGAAGGAATTTCTTCTATCATAAATGGAGATTATAAAGTTGGTGAAATGCTAACTACAGACACTAGAATTCCATTAATATCTGCAACAGGCTCCACACGAATGGGTCGTATTGTCGGTGCAACAGTTGCTGAAAGATTTGGTAAATCGTTACTGGAATTAGGAGGTAATAATGCCATTATCATTACGCCAACAGCTGATTTAAAAGTAGTTGTTCCAGGTGCTGTTTTTGGTGCTGTAGGAACTTGTGGACAACGTTGCACATCAACAAGACGTTTAATTATTCATGAATCGGTTTATGCCAAAGTAAGAGACGCTATTGTTGGAGCTTACGGTCAATTGACCATTGGTAACCCATTAGACGAAACAAATCACATTGGGCCATTAATTGATCACGATTCAGTAAACACTTACCTGTCGGCTATTGAAAAAGCAAAAACTGAGGGGGGTAATGTTCTTGTTGAAGGCGGTGTATTAAAGGGAGAAGGCTATGAAAGTGGCTGTTACGTAAAACCTGCTATTATTGAAGCAAAAAATCATTTTGATATTGTACAACATGAAACTTTTGCACCTATATTATATTTAATGACTTATTCTGGAGATGTTGAAAATGCCATTGCTAAACAAAATGGCGTGGCTCAGGGATTATCCTCTGCAATCATGACTAATGAGGTGAAAGAAGCAGAAAAATTCTTATCCTATGCTGGTTCAGACTGTGGGATTGCCAATGTAAACATTGGAACTTCTGGTGCTGAAATTGGGGGTGCATTTGGAGGTGAAAAAGAAACAGGAGGCGGTCGAGAATCTGGTTCTGATGCCTGGAAAGTGTATATGAGACGTCAAACAAACACCGTTAATTATTCTGATGAACTACCTTTGGCACAAGGAATAAAGTTTGATTTATAATAAACTTAATTGTAAAAAAAAATGCCACATCTTTGATGTGGCATTTTTTTGTGAATATAACATTTAAAAGAAGATATCTCAACTTATAATTTTGATGATATCTTCGTTAAGTTTTATAAGTCGTGCACGTTTATCCATGGGGTCTGAGTGATAAATAAAAATATCCGTATGGTAATTATTTAAGAGACCTTTAAATTTTTCAGAAAGTGTCCTCATCAGTTGTTTTCTCTTTTTTCGTAAAGTTTCGTAACTGTCTGAATGTGGTTTAAAAAGGTCTAATAATTCAGTGTAAGAGATATATTCACCTTTGGTGTTGGCAATTTTGATTAATAAATCTAATTCAACACCATCAAATTTAGTAATGTAGTTGCCTTTATATTTTATTGTTTTTGTTTTAGTGTTGAGAGTAACGAGATTGAAGTTTTTGTGCCATTTTTTGAGAAGGTGGCCCAAAAATAAAAGTAATATAATAATAGCCAAACTAGCCCCTATGTTATAATATAATACCGCATTATTTTCAATATAAATAGGGTGTTTTTCACTATTTTGAATGTATATGTCACTATCAAAATATTTGTAATATAAATTATCTTTAGCAATACTCCTTTTTTGTTGGATGGCTAACATGGTATTCTCCTCAATATGTATAATATTGGTGTCTTCCCGAAATACAGGAATGTTATTATTATCTATCGTAGCATAGTTATTATTCTTAAAGTCATATATATTTAAATAGGGAGTAGGAGTCCTACTAATTAATTTATCAGTAAATAAATTTCTGTGGGTGTAGCGAGCAATATTATAAAGTTCGATATTAAGACGACCTAATTTAAAAAAATTCATAGAAGTTAAATTCATTCGATAGACAAACCAGCTGTCATCTTTCACACCCTCCATATATGCAGAATTACCTTCAGAAGCCACTAAATAAAGATCATTGTTAATTTTTATGTGCAGGTAGTGACCCCTAATAATATTAGGAATATCACCAAAAGTAGGTGTGCGAAACCATTCTTTTTCTTGAAAATCATAACGAATTAAAATATTTTTATGAATAAATAGCCCACTTCCTCCAAGCAGGTAGATTTCGTCATTAAATACAAAGGGAATACTGTTATATTGGTTGTGGTGAGTGAATGATTTATCAATTCGGGTAAAAGTACGATCAATGTACTTAACTACGACACCTCCACTTTGCTCTACCAAATAAGTCGTATCTTTTACAGTCAAGGGGATTAATTCATTCAATTTGGAGTCATCTAAGTCTAGTGGTTCAAAAAATAATTTACTTTTTTCAAGACCTATGTATATTGTGGAATCATTTAAAATAATTACAGGTTCACTATTTTGATTATCCCAAAAACCAAATTTTTTAGTATCTCTTAGTCCACTCTCCATTTGTGAGAATGATAAAAAACTTGATAAATACAATAATAAAATTACTATTTTTCTCATTTTTTTGGATGAATTAAGGCAATAATAAACAATTCAAAATTAATAGCAGTTGTAATTACCAAATACCGTAGTTTCTCATAGTTATGGTATTGATTTACCATTGTTTGCACATAATTTAATACTCTTATTACGAGTAAGTTGTCATTGCGGGAAACTACGGTATGACTTTTTAAATTACTTTTTTTAATTTTTAATTCAGTTCTTTATAGAGTGTAAAAACCATGATGAATTATTTTCATACGATAAAATTTTATCTTTTACATATCGCGGAAGGCTTTGAAAAGTAATACATAATTTCAAAGACTGTATAAATAGTCGCGTTCTTATATTGGTTTATCTTGATTAACCATCATTTAAATAGTTGTTTTAGAAAGCAGTCAAAGCCGTTTCTTTCGGGAAACGGTTTTTTTTAAACTTAACTGTATTTAATTTTACGTAAAATCCTCGTGGCTTCTTTGTATAATTGGTAAACCTCTAAACTGTATTTTTTTAGAAAAGGTTTTGCTATTTCTAGTTTGCTAATAGCGTCGACAAAGCCGTGAAGATGGCATATTAAATAGGTTACGGGTAAATTCTTTAAATCAAATTCTTGATGGTTGTTCAAAGGAGCATCGATTTTTAGTTGCTCAAGGAGTGCGTTATTGCTGTTGTATACGTGATGTAATATCTTTTTGTCATACTGTGGTGGGATGAAGAGTAATTTGGTCTTTATAGTATAAGAAGCGTTGTTATTAAAATTGATTAAAGTTTCTTCAAGTTGGCAATATTTGTTTGCTCCTTGTAACCCAAGGTTCACATATTCTATGATGCTAAAGGTGTTGTCATCATAGGTAATTGTGACTTCATCAAGGGTTGAAAAAAATAGCCGAACCTGTTCATTAATAAGGGCAATATCAACACGGGAATAGTAATTTTGATGTTTATTTTTTTTTTCTAGGCCTGACCAGCAAAGCACAAAATATTCTTTAAATACTTTGTATTGTGGCGCAAAGTCTTGGCGTGATTTTAAGAAATCAAACACCCCATCTAAGGTGTGTTCTATATTGTTTTGTGCATGATTTTCAATCGCGGAAACAGTACTTGAATTGGTATCTTTCAAATCAAGTTGTTTGTTGTTTGGCATGCTCATACTACCCTCTCTAAAAAAGACTGAATGGGCTTGATATTTCCAAATATTGCGCCTTAAGGAAGTGATCTTATTGATGGCTCTAATGGTCACTAAACCAACGACCTTATCATTAGAAAGGTGAGGGAATGGGATGTTTTCATAGTTAACAACAGGAGGATGTTCTAAGTAAGCATTGATTAAATTTTGAATTTTACTATCGTCAAAAAAATCAACACCAACAATGTGATTGTCCTCATCGTCAACACCAATAATGATATAAGAATTATTGTTAGGATTGCTATTTGATAAGGCACAAATATGCTTTAAAAATTTGGCTTTACCTTCTTTGTAGCTTAAGGTTATTTTTCTTTTTTTATCATAGAAGCTGTTCTCATCATTATGAGCAAGTAAGTGTTTGATGAGTAGGCGTTTATTTATCATAAGTTCTTTTCGCTAATCAAAATAGGTCAACTTAATTTTTTTTCACCGTAATACTATTAGCCTGGGCTGTTGGAAAAACCAAGAGATCTGCAATAGCGACATGAGCCGGTCGCGTAATGGCGAAATGAATTATTTCTGCTATATCGATGGCTTGAAGGGCCTTGTAGCCTTTGTAAACTTGTTTTGCTTTAGGGTCTCCTTTAAAACGAACCTCTGAAAATTCTGTTTCAACCAAGCCCGGATTAATTGCTGTTACTTTAATGCCAAATGGATTTAAATCGATACGCATACCATCTGTAATTGCAATAACTGCGTGCTTACTAGCACAATAGACATTACCTTTTGGATAAACTTCCTTCCCTGCTGAAGAACCGATATTGACAATGTGACCAGACTGTCGTTTGGTCATTTGAGGGATGATTGCTTTACTCACGTAAAGTAGCCCTTTGACGTTGATATCCATCATGGCATCCCAATCTTCTAAACTGCCGTCTTGAATAAAATCTAAGCCATGTGCATTTCCAGCATTATTTATTAAGATGTCAATATGTTGAAAAGAAGTTGATAACGATCCTATGGCTTTAAAAACTTCATATTTGTCGCGTACATCAAACTTTAAAGATGTCACAGTTGTAAGTTCTGAAAGTTCTTTCGATAAGGCGTCTAGACGCTCTTGACGCCTTCCACAGATAATTAATTGTATGCCGTGTCGTGCGAATATACGTGCTGTGGCTTGACCGATACCACTCGTAGCTCCTGTAATTAGTGCTGTTTTTGTATTGTTCATTGTTTTTAGTTTTAAGGGACTTTATGCCCTTGACTTGCTATCAATAATGCAAACCAATCTTCTAGTTCAAGTTCAATTGTTGTGGCATTATTGGCAGCGATTACTCTTTCTTTAGTGGTGGTTCCAATGACTGGATGAATTTGTGCAGGATGTTTTAAAATCCATGCTAATAATAATTGATCTTTTGTGACATTGTATTTGGAGGTTAAAACGTCAAGACATTTATGAACTCTTTTAGTCTGAGCTGTTGAGCTCTTAAATACAGCACCGAGTGGAGACCAAGCCATGGGCGTGATATTATCAACAATCATTTGATCTAAAGCACCATTATGTAAGGCACTGTACTCGGTTACAGAAAACTCAATTTGATTTATTTCAATAGGGACTTCACTAGCAATAAGCGTTACTTGTGAAGGGGTGAAATTTGAAACTCCAAAGGCTTTAATTTTGCCTTCTTGTCCTAATTTAGCGACAGCTTCCATAACTTCGTGAGGGTTCATTAATGGGCTAGGTCTGTGTAAAAGGAGCGCATCTAAATAATCTGTTTTTAGATTTTTTAATGAGGTTTCAACAGAAGTAATAATATACTTTTTACGGTAATTATAATGCTTCAGGTTGTGAGGTCTGTTTGGGCTGACATGGGCAATACCACATTTGGATATCAATTGAAGTTTTTGTCTTGAAATACCACTGTGTTTAAACGCAGTTCCAAAATCTGATTCTGTGGTGTAGCTACCATAAATATCGGCATGATCAAAAGTAGTAATATCATGATTAATACAGGTAACAATCATGGAAGCTATCTCTTTCGTATTAAACGATTTAGACCATTGACCCCAGTTCATGGTCCCAGCGATAATTTTTGAAAACAGAGTTTTTGACATGTGCCTGTAGATTTGTCCTCTTAAAAATAGAAAAGAAAACTGTAAAATAGCTTTACGAAAGCTTATTTTTTAACCAATTATTAACAGTAGGTCATCAAATATTTTAACAATTTGCGATGTTAAAATATGTAAGTGATATTTACGCTTCAAAAAATTAAATTATAATGGAAGAAACAGGAACAATTGATATTAAAGCAATTAGTGAGAAAATTGAGAAAGAAAGCGCTTTTGTTGATTTGTTGACCCTTGAAATGAATAAGGTTATTGTGGGTCAAAAACACATGATTGAACGTCTTCTTATTGGTCTTTTGGGTCAAGGGCATATTTTATTAGAAGGTGTTCCAGGCCTTGCGAAAACATTAGCAATCAACACCTTGTCTAAAGCAGTTGACGCCAGTTTTAACAGAATTCAATTTACTCCAGATTTGTTGCCTGCAGACGTGGTAGGGACGCTGATTTATAATATTAAGGAGAATGACTTTACCATAAAAAAAGGACCAGTGTTTGCAAATTTTGTTTTGGCAGATGAGATTAATAGAGCACCTGCTAAAGTACAGTCTGCTTTGTTAGAAGCTATGCAAGAAAAGCAAGTAACCATCGGAGATGAGACGTTTATTTTAGATAAACCTTTCTTGGTGATGGCTACACAAAACCCGGTAGAACAAGAAGGAACTTATCCATTGCCAGAAGCACAGGTCGATCGATTTATGCTTAAAACAGTCATAGATTATCCAAAGATGTCTGACGAACAATTAATTGTAAGAGCCAATTTGAAAGGAGCTTTCGAGCAGGTGAATCCAGTGGTTTCTGTGAAACAAATTATCAAAGCGCAACATGCGGTTAGAGAGGTATATATGGATGAGAAAATTGAAAAGTACATCTTAGATATTATTTTTGCAACCCGTTATCCTGAGAAGTATGAACTTTCAGATTTAAAACCATTAATTTCTTTTGGCGCCTCTCCAAGAGGGAGTATTAATTTGGCTACAGCAGCAAAATGTTATGCCTTTATAAAGCGCAGAGGTTACGTCATACCAGAAGATGTTCGTGCGGTGGTTCACGATGTACTTCGTCACAGAATTGGAATTACATATGAGGCAGAAGCCGAAGACGTCTCTTCTGAAGACATCATCAATAAAATTATCAATAAAATTGAGGTGCCTTAACAGCTTGTCTTTTGTCACGGAGAATTGAATGTTCGCTGATTATTGTTGATTGAATACCATGAATACGAAAGAATTACTAAAAAAAGTAAGAAAAATTGAGATTAAGACAAGGCGTTTGTCTGATCACATATTTGGAGGAGAATATCATTCCACCTTTAAAGGACGAGGAATGACTTTTAGTGAGGTACGTCAATATCAATACGGGGATGATGTTAGAAATATCGATTGGAATGTCACGGCAAGAACTAATGAACCGCATATAAAAGTATTTGAAGAAGAACGAGAATTAACCATGATGCTTATGGTTGATATTTCAGGATCTGAGTTCTTTGGTACTGAGAAGCAATTTAAAAGTGAAGTCATTACTGAAATTGCAGCAACTTTAGCGTTTTCAGCGACTCAGAACAATGATAAAATAGGATTGATACTATTTTCCGATATCATTGAATTATATGTTCCACCGAAGAAAGGAAGATCTCATGTATTGCGAATTATTCGTGAATTAATCGAATTCAATCCTAAAAGTAGGCGTACTAATTTTGCTGAAGCACTGAAGTTCTTATCTAGTGTCATGAAGAAAAAGGCCATTGTTTTTGTATTAAGTGATTTTATCACTGATGAGTACCAACATACGTTGAAAATTGCCTCTAAACGTCATGACGTCACAGGGATTAGAATTTATGATAAGCATGAAGTTGCCATCCCTAATTTAGGAATGGTGCAAATGCAGGATGAAGAAACCGGAAAGCAGTTATTGGTTCATACAGGTTCGAAGAAAGTACGAGCAAATTATGCAAAATTCTATGAGGATAGAGTTGCTTATTATAAAGATAGTTTTACTAAATCTGGCGCTGGAGTTATTGATTGCAGAGTAGATGAAAGTTATGTAAAGAAACTACTAGGATATTTTAAAAGAAGAGGATAATCAAGGAGATGCATAGTAACACAAGATTAAACACCTTAAATAATAAAAGTTTCAGATTTGTCTTTTTCTGTATCTGTTTTTTGTGGCATTCTATCGGGGCATCTGCACAAAAAATAGATGCTCAAATTGACTCACTGTCAATTAAAATTGGTCAAGAGCTGTCTTATAAAATTGAAGTTGAGGTTGATACTTCTAGCCTGGTCGTGTTTCCTGAAGGCCAAACTTTTTTGCCTCTTGAAATGATCGAGTCCTATCAGGTGATCGCTACAAAAATGAAAGATAGATTTAGACTTGTAAAAGAATATGGTCTCACTCAATTTGATTCAGGGACCTACACCATTCCCAGACAAAAAGTAGTAATTGGTGATTATGAATTTTTTACAGATTCTCTTCAAGTTGATGTAAACAACATTGTTGTTGATACCACGAAGCAAGGCTTATACGATATCAAACCCATCGTACAAGTGTCTAAAAGTCCGAGTAATTGGGGGTTATATTTTTTAGTGGTGTTAATGCTTTTGGGTCTGGTTGTATTTCTTTTGTATTGGTTTATATGGAAATCAAAACCTTTAACAGAGGAGGAGAAAGCAGCTTTATTACCCCCCTACGAACGTGCTAAATTAGCATTGAAAGTTTTAGATGATTCAAGCTATTTACAAAACAATGAAATTAAAGCTTATTATTCTGATTTAACTCAAATTATTAGAACGTATTTAGATGAAAAAGTATATGATCGCGCTCTCGAAAGCACCACTGATCAGCTTATTAATCGAATTAAGCTATTAAGAGAAGGAAATAAAATAGATCTCAGTAAAGAAGACATCAAGAATATTGAAACTATTTTGAAACGTGCCGATTTGGTGAAATTCGCCAAATCAAAACCAGATATTGCATTGGCTCAACTTGATAGAAATACCATTGATACTGAGCTTGATCAAGTACGACAAGCATTACCGGAACCTACGGAGGAAGAATTGCTAGCAGACCTAAAGTTTCAAGAAGCACTTGCTGAAAAACGAAAAAAACGAAGAACCGTGATAACAGTAGTGTCATCATTATTATTGCTGGTTGCTGTTTATGTTGGTTTGTCATTATATTTTGGGTTTACTTATGTTAATGATACTATTGTGGGTAACCAAAGTAAACAACTTTTGGAAGCGAAAGAGTGGGTTACTAGTGAGTATGGAGCTCCTGGGGTTACAATGACCACTCCTAAAACATTGGTAAGAGATTCTTCTCTAGTTTCGGAGGAATTAGACAATCAAAAAAAGGTGGTCACCTTTAAATATGGAAATTTAAATACTACTTTTGAAATTGAGGTGAGAAGTTCAAAATTCAACCCAAATGCATCTCAAAATCAGCAACTAAACTCGGATGAAGAAAGCACTAATAGCATTGATTTATTAGCCACCGTAGAGGAACAATTAAAACAGTTTGAGAGTAGTGGTGTTCAGAATATTATTACAAAAAATGAGCAGTTTATTACACCGAATGGCCAGGAAGGATTAAAAACATTTGGGACGGCCGACTTTAAAATTGAGAACACTGACCAGAGGGTTAAAGCTAATTACATTATTTTAGGATTTACAACCGATTATCTTTTACAACAAGTGATATTGAAATGGAAAAAGGAAGATTCTTATTCTGATGATATTGTTGAGAGAATAATGGGTTCAATAGAACTTTTAAAATTGACAGAGGAAGACCAATGATACTGGAAGGCATAGAATTTTTTAATAAGCAATGGTTTTGGTTGTTACTTGTAATACCGATAATCATTGGATGGTATATTCTTAAAAATAGCCAGCAAACTGCCGAGCTCAAAATGCCTAATCTAAAGGGCTTTGAGGTAACTACAACTTGGTTACCAACATTTAGGCATGTCTTATTTGTTCTAAGAATTATAGCACTTGGACTATTAATTACAGCTTTGGCTAGACCCCAGACTGTTGACGTATCAACAAAGACAAAAACGACACGAGGTATTGATATTGTTATCGCTATTGATGTTTCTGCTAGTATGCTTGCAAAAGATTTAAAACCAAATCGATTGGAAGCTTTAAAAAATGTGGCAGGAGATTTTATTAAAGGACGTCCTAATGATCGCATTGGATTGGTTGAATACGCGGGAGAGAGTTATACAAAAACTCCAATTACAAGTGATAAGTCTATCGTATTGAAATCGCTGCAAGAAATTAAGTATAATACAATTATTGAAGGTGGAACAGCCATAGGAATGGGTCTTGCAACTTCTGTTAACAGATTAAAAAACAGTAAGGCCAAGAGTAAGGTTATTATATTGTTAACTGACGGGGTAAATAATTCTGGTTTTATTGACCCAAGTACTGCTAGTGAACTTGCTGTTGAATATGGGATAAAAACTTATACGATAGGATTGGGAACAAATGGAATGGCTCTATCCCCAATAGGAATTCTACCCAACAATGAATTTCAATATGGTCGTGTTCAAGTAACGATTGATGAAGCGTTGTTGAAGGAAATAGCAAAAGCGACTGGAGGGAAGTATTTTAGAGCGACAAACAATCAAAAATTGAAAGAAATCTATACTGAAATCAATAAGCTTGAAAAGACGGATGTTGAAGAGTTTAAATTCTATAATTATGAGGAAAAATACCGTGCGTTGGTTTTATTTGCAGGGTTTTTATTGTTAATTGAGTTAATCTTACGTTACACTATTTTTAGAAGTTTTATATAAATGCAATTGGAAGAGAAAATATGGTTTTGGTTATTATTGTTAGTACCAATAATAATATTTTTATTTGTGATCGTGCAGGTATGGAAGCGTCACGCTCAAAATAAGTTTGCACATCATCAAATTTTAAAAAGATTAAGCCCAAACAAATCACATTTTAAGCCAATTCTAAAGTTAATTATGCTTTGCTTGGCGTTTACCTGTCTAACCATTGCCATGGTAAATCCGAAAGTAGGGACGAAACTAGAGACAGTGAAGCGGCAAGGTGTTGATATTGTGTTTGCTGTAGATGTTTCAAAAAGCATGTTAGCGGAAGATATTGCTCCTAATCGCATTGAAAAGTCAAAACAATTAGTGACTCAAATCATTAATAATTTGGCTAGTGATCGCATAGGAATCATTGCTTATGCAGGCAAGGCTGTGCCGCAGCTGCCTATTACCACAGATTATGCGGCTGCAAAGATGTTTCTACAGAGTATGAATACTGACATGTTATCGTCTCAAGGGACTGCTATAAATGAAGCAATTCAACTAGCGAGAACCTATTTTAATGACGAAGAACAAACCAATCGCGTATTAATTATCATTTCTGACGGCGAGGATCATAGTGACTTATCTCAAGATATTGCTGAAACAGCAGCGGAAGAAGGCATAAAGATATTTACTATCGGCGTTGGTAGTTTAAAAGGGGCTCCAATACCTATTAAACAAAATGGAATCGTACTGAATTATAAAAAAGACCGTTCCGGTGAGACTGTTGTAACAAAACTCAATGAGGAGACCCTCAGGGCGATTGCTGAAGAAGCAAACGGGCAGTACATAAATGGTTTAAATACTACTGAGGTAGTTGAAGCTATCAGGGATATTTTAAACAAAATGGATAAAAAAGAATTTGAAGCGAAGGAGTTTGCCGAGTATAAAGATCAATTTCAATGGTTTTTATTACTAGGGATTTTCTTTATAATTATCGATATATTTTTATTGGAACGAAAGACAGCATGGTTGGAGCGACTAAATTTATTTAACCAAAACATGTAGGTGAATTTATATAAATATTAACTAGAAAAAAAAGCATACTTTATTATTTTTGCAAGCTATGAAACGTATAAAAACATTAACCTATATTTTTATTTTAATTTGTTTTTGTGGTTTTTCACAAGACCAAGAGAAAACTTTTATACAAGCGAATGATTTAATTTCTCAGGCAAACGACTTAGTTCAAGAAGATTTTATTAATGCTGAGGTTGAGTACAGAAAAGCAATTTCAAAAACACCTTCAAACTCTAAGGGGACTTATAATTTAGGTAATGCCTATTATGAATCTGGTTTATACGATGAAGCTTTATTGCGTCATGTGGAAGCAGCGGCTTCAGCATCCTCTAAAAAGGAAAGACATCGTGCATTTCATAATATTGGGAATGCATTAATGAAGCAAAATTTATGTCAGGAAGCGGTAGAGATGTTTAAAAATGCCCTAAGAAATGACCCTACAGATGAGGAAACCCGATATAATTTTGCCTTAGCAAAAGAGTGTGCAGAGCAACAAGGACAGGGAGATGATGATGAAAACGAGGATGAAAATGAGGATGAAAAAGAGAATGAAGATAAAGAAGATAAAAAAGATGACGGTGATGAAAATGAAGATAAAAAAGATGAAGAAGGGAATGATGAAGAAAAGAAAAATGATGGAGATGATAAGGAAGATGATAATGGTAAACCTGATGAAAAAGAGGGTGATAAAGCTCCTCAAAAGGAAGACCAAAAGAAAGAACAGCAACAAGGAAAATTATCGCCTCAACAAGTTAAAAACTTGTTAGAGGCCATGAACAATCAAGAAAAGAAAGTTCAGGAGAAAATTAATGCTAAAAAAGCGAAAGGGCCGAAAGTTAGGGCCGAAAAAGATTGGTAAAAAAGACACCTCACAAGATTCGTTTTACAGATGTTATTTTAATGAAAGCGCTCACATACATATCGATTGTTTTATTTACTACCATAAGTTCGTTTTCATCGGCGCAAGTAACTTTTGAAGCAAAGGTAAGTAAGCAAAAACTTGGAGTAAACGAGCGTTTGAGAGTTGACTTTGAAATGAATAAAGATGGAGATAATTTCAACCCTCCAAGTTTCGAGAGTTTTACTGTAGTGGGTGGCCCCAGTCAATCTATTAGTAATTCATGGATTAATGGTGTTAAATCATTCTCAAAAACTTACAGTTATTTTTTAGCTCCTAAAAAACGAGGAAATTTCACCATTGGTCAGGCTACCATTGAAATTGATGGAGAGACCTTTAAAACTCTTCCAGTGACTGTTACTGTTACTGCTGCGGTTGACAAACCAAAAGACCCTAACGATCCAGATTATATTGTAAACCAAAATATTCATTTGGTTGCTGAAGTTTCTAAAACCAATCCTTATTTAAATGAGGCGATTACTGTTGTCTATAAGCTTTTCGTTTCAGAAAACACAGGCGTTAGTAATTGGCGAGAATTAGACATTCCTCGGTACAATGATTTTTGGAGCCAAAATATCGATATTAAAGGTATAAAAATTCAAAATGGGACTTACAAGGGTGAAGATTATCGATACGTTGTTCTTAGAAAGACGGTTTTATATCCCCAAAAGTCAGGGCTTTTGGAAATAGAGCCTCTTACCTTAGACATCACTGTGGATGTCCCTACCAATAGGCGCGATATTTTTGGAGGAAGATTGATGCAGTCTGTTCACAGAACCGTAGCTGCTGGGAAAAGAACAATTAATGTTAAACCCTTACCTGAAGCAGGAAAACCTATCAATTTTTCGGGAGCAGTTGGAGATTTTGATTTCAATGTGACTACTTCAAAAACAACGCTTAGAGCGACAGAGGCATTGGAGGCAAAAGTACAAGTTAGTGGTAATGGGAATTTGAAACTTTTTAAATTACCAGTGTTAACGCTTCCAAGCGCTTTGGAGGTCTACGAGCCAGAGCACAATGAAAAAATTTCAGTGTCGTTACGGGGCATGAGCGGTCAATCTTCTGACGCTTACACGATTGTTCCGTCTTATCAAGGAAAATATCCAATTCCTAGCATTACATTTTCATATTTTAGTTTAAAAGAAAAACGTTACAAAACACTATCATCAGGTGAACTAGTTGTTGATGTCACAGAGGGTCCAGTGAACAATAATTCACAAGCGGTTTCAAGCACAAAACAAAATATTCTTTCAACGGGTAGTCAATTTGCGTCTTTTAAAACAAAAACGAATTTTCTTAATACAAAGCGTACAACGTTTTTCAACTCCTTGAGTTTTTGGATGTTGTTATTAGTCCCTTTTTTAGCCATCCCGGTAGCTGTTATTTTAAGGCGTAAACAAGAGATGAGACGCGGCGATACTGTTGGAAATAGAATAAGAACAGGAAATAAATTGGCAAGAAAGTATTTAAGAGAAGCCAAAAAAACATTAGGAAGTAAAGAGTCTTTTTACAACGCACTTGAGCGGGCGCTACACAACTACTTAAAGTCTAAGCTAAATATTGAAACGAGCGATTTTTCTAAAGAAAAAATTCAAGAATTATTACAAACTAAATCAGCTAAAGACGCTGCTATTTCACAATTTATTGAATTATTGACAAATTGTGAAATGGCAAGATATGCACCATTTTCAAATGTTGAAATGGAGCAAGACTATAACAAGGCTTCTAATGTAATTTCATTAATCGATAGACAAATTAAATGAAGCAAATCTTAGTCATTGTGGTGCTCTTATTTTCTGTGTTGATTAACGCTCAAAACAAGGACGCCTTTCTTGAAGCCAATGATTTTTATAATAATGGAGAGTATCAAGAAGCTATCGCTCGTTACGAGGCTATTCTTAACACACAAACACATTCTCCTGAGTTATACTTTAATTTAGCCAATTCGTATTATAAATTAAACCAAATAGCAGCGAGTATTTATTTTTATGAAAGAGCATTGCAGTTATCACCAGATGACATAGATATTTTAAACAACTATAGTTTTGCACAAAATATGACTATTGATGCAATTGAAGAACTACCGGAAATTGGATTTACTAGGGTTTTAAAGACTTTAGTCAACACATTTACTGTTGATTCTTGGGCAAAGCTCTCTGTATGTTGTGTTATTTTGTTTGTAATTTTATTTTTGAGTTATTATTTTTCATTTTCAACATCCAAAAAGCGAGCATCATTTGTTCTAAGTTTTATAACCTTAATTTTAGCGATTGTATTTTTATCCTTTGCGTTTCAAAAACATGCAATTAATAAAAAAAACAACCCAGCTATTGTTTTTGCTCAAGAAAGTGATGTCAAATCTGATCCAAATTTAAAGAGTGAAACAGCATTTCAGCTACATGAAGGCACCAAAGTGCAGGTCTTAGAGACGTACAATGACTCTTGGACTAAAATTAAAATAGCGAATGGCAAGAATGGCTGGATAAATTCAAAAGACATTAGATTGTTGAATGATTTTTAGTATTTCATTAACAAAATTATTTATTTCAACAAGTATCTTTGTTTTTCAAATATAAAAATGAGTAATACTACTTTGGCTTTTGTTTTATCTATTCTTTTCACATCGATTACGGTGTTGCCTGATATCATGGTTATGGTGGATAATACTTATGATATTTCGGTTCTCATAGACTCTAGCGAAGAAGAAGAGAAAAAGGGAGAAGAAAAAGGAAAAGACTTAGAAATTGAAATTTTAGAAAATATAAAGCAAGATTTCACCACATTTAAAATCAATTTAGTAGACATTTTAAGATCACGAAATGATAATTACCGTTCTTACAGTAAAGAATTGACATCTCCACCTCCCGAACCTTGCATTTAACATCAGATTAAAATTAACTAGCCTAAAGTTAGTACATTATTATCCTCAGTTCATTTTCTAGAGCTGGATAAAGTCATTTAGATATGTTTAAAATTACCACAAGACAAATAAAAATACTGAGTATCCTTTTTTTAGGAGCTATGTCTTTTTCTGCTCACGCACAAGACAGTAACCTTGGAAATTGGTTAATATACATTGGAAATAAGAAGTTAAATTCGAAATGGAATATTCATAATGAAATACAGTATCGTAATTATAATGCTATTGGAGATTTAGAACAGCTGTTGTTAAGAACAGGAGTTGGACACAATTTGACAGAAAATAATAATAACATCTTGTTAGGTTATGGCTATATCTTATCTAAAAACTATATTGAAGACACTGAGGATAAAGTTTTAGTAAATGAACATCGTGTATTTCAGCAGTACACGACAAAACAATCAATTGGGAAAGTTACATTAAGCCATCGTTATCGCTTTGAACAGCGATTTATTGAGGATGACTTTAAGCTTCGTTTGCGCTATTTTTTGAGTCTCAATATTCCATTTAAACAATCGACAGACTCTAAAAGTCCTATGTATTTTAGTGCTTACAATGAAATATTTTTAAACACTAAAAGCTCAATATTTGATAGGAATAGGCTTTATGGGGGGCTTGGCTGTAAACTAAACAATAACATTAAAATAGAGCTTGGCTATATGAATCAATTTTTTGAAACTAAATCAAGAGACCAAATTAATATCATCACTTTTGTGAATTTTTAAATCGATAACATTTAAATTAAATTAAAAAATATGAAGAATTTATTTTCAAATATTAAAGGAGATGCTTTTGGCGGGATTACCGCTGGCATCGTTGCATTGCCTTTGGCTTTAGCTTTTGGAGTATCATCGGGATTAGGACCCACAGCAGGGCTATATGGTGCTATTTTCATTAGCTTTTTTGCTGCCCTTTTTGGGGGTACTAACACTCAGATTTCGGGTCCAACGGCACCAATGACTGCAGTGAGTATGGTAGTAATTGCAGGGATAATTGCTGTTAATGATGGTGATGTTAATAAGGCATTACCTATTATTCTTACTGTTTTTTTATTGGCAGGTTTAATGCAAATAGGTCTTGGTGTTTTAGGCATTGGGCAGTACATTAGATACATTCCATATCCTGTAGTTTCTGGTTTTATGACAGCGATAGGTGTCATTATTTTAATTACTCAAATTTTTCCTTCTGTTGGATATTATCCAAAAGAAGACACGGCTTTTGTAAATCAATTCAAACCACAAGCAAAAGAATTAATTCTTAAAAGTATCATAAAAGAGGAGTCTGGTGAAAGCATCTTGGTTCTTGAAGACCTTCAGGAAACAGTTATTAAAGCAAATAAAATAACAGAAGCTCAAATTTATGCAGAATCTCAAACACTCGCTGCTAAAGAAGCGTCAGGTGTTTTAGGGACTATAAAAGGCTTACCTAATGCATTAAAAAATATAAATTGGTTAGAATTGGCGTTGGCACTAGCTACTATTTTTATTATTTATGGTTTTAAACGTATTACCACAGCGGTGCCTAGTACGCTAGTGGCACTTGTTGTCGTATCAGGTATTGCCGTAGCCCTTGGATTTGATTACAGACCCATTGAACAGATTCCTCAAGGATTTCCATATCCTGTTGTTGAAATATTCACACAATTTAAATTAGGGAGTGTGACTCCTTATATTTTTACAGCGCTCACCTTGGCGCTTTTGGGAGCAATTGATTCCCTTTTAACCAGTGTTGTCGCTGATAATATGACTAAAACAAAACACAAGCCAAATAAAGAATTAGTTGGTCAGGGTATTGGGAACAGTATAGGAGCTATTTTTGGCGGTCTCCCTGGTGCAGGAGCAACCATCAGAACTGTAGTCAACATTAATTCTGGTGGGAAAACACGATTGTCAGGAATGATAGCAGGCATTATGCTATTATTTATTCTCTTAGCTCTAGGTCCTATTGCATCAAGGATTCCAGCTGCAGTTCTTGCGGGAATTTTGATTACAGTTGGTATTGGTGTTATGGATTATAAAGGTTTAAGAGCCATACCAAACTTACCTAAAGACTTGAAATTAGGACCTATAAAATTAAGTTCAGAGGTGCTTATTATGCTTGTTGTATTGGTTTTAGCATCTGTATGGAATCTTGTTTACGCCGTTGGGATTGGTTTAGTCATTGCCTCTCTCATGTTTATGAAAAAAATTGGAGACTTAACGGCGGAAAGATCTGATGTAAAAACTCTAAAGGAAGAGGCGTGGTCAGATGAAGTGGGTTTCCCAGAAGAATTGAAGGAAGAGGTGTTTATTAAGCATGTGAAAGGACCTTTGTTTTTTGGATTCACCAGTGATTTTCAAGCCTTATCTCAACAAATTCCGAGTACAGCTAATACTGCGATAATAAGACTTGGACGTATGCAATATATGGATCAATCTGGATTATACGCTATGGAAGACATGCTTCAGGATTTAAAAAAGAATGATGTTGAGGTATTATTTGTTGGCTTACTAAAGCAGCCTAGATATATGATGGAACGTATTGATATTATTCCTGATTTTATTCCAAACGATCATATCTTTGACGATTTTAAATCTTGTTTAAAATGGGTTAAAGAAAACGTAGAAGATACAATTTAAAATAAAAACCTCCGAAAAATCGGATTTAATAACAAAATAGAAATGAAAAATTTAGCTATTACAAAAGACGTTCAAGATACGTTAACACCTCAGAGTGTGTTACAAGATTTATTAGATGGAAATCAAAGATTTATTGATGGCAAATCTCAGATAGTTGACAACAACGCGTTAATTAATCAAACGATAGGTGGGCAATTTCCCAAGGCTGTTGTGTTATCATGTATAGATTCAAGAGTTCCTGTAGAAACTGTTTTAGATCAGGCTATTGGTGATATTTTTGTGTCTCGTGTTGCTGGAAACTTTGAAAATATTGATATTCTTGGGAGTTTAGAATATTCTTGTAAAGCAGCCGGAAGCAAACTTGTTCTTGTGTTAGGTCACGAGTCATGTGGCGCTGTAAAGGCCGCTTGCGACGGGGTACAATTAGGTAATATTACAGCCATGTTGGATAACATCATGCCAGCTGTTGACCTCAGTAAATCAGAGGTAGTAGGTGAATCTAATTCATCTAATAATGAGTTTGTTGCAAAAACTGTTGAAAACAACGTGAAATTAACCATAGAACGCATAAAAAATAAAAGCGACATATTAAAGGATATGGAAAATACAGGCGAAATTGCTATTGTCGGAGGTGTTTACAGTTTAAGTACTGGACGTGTACAACTCATCTAATTTTATGTCTTTGTTATAAGAAAAGAAGTCGCTTTTAAGCGACTTCTTTTGGTTTACTATTTTCTTTACTATCAATATTGATGATAACAGGGTAAAGATAAGGAGCTATACAGCGAACGTGTTCATATAAAACCGATTCATCAATATCTTTTTGATCTACAAAAGGGATTGTTTTATTTACATTAGAGAACAGCATTAATATAATACTCAAAATTAATCCGATTTTTAAAACTCCAAATACAGCTCCAAAAATTTTATTTAATACGCCAAGAGCGATGAAGTTAGCCAATTTTGTTAGAGTTTTGCCCACCAATGATATGACAAAAACAATAAAAATAAAGGTAATAGCAAAAGCAACAATATTGATGTATTGCTCATCCCATTCTACTTTTTGTTTAATTAGGGATGTTGCAAAATGACTAAAATGAATTGCACCGTAAACACCACAGATGAGGCCCAGGAGCGAAGTAACTTCAATAAAAAATCCTTTATATAAGCCGTTAATTAAGCCATAAAGTAAAGACGCCCCTAAAACAAGATCAATTACATTTATATCCATGTCCATTTGATAAGTGATTAAAACTAATTAAAATTCGTGTCATTTGTGTAAAGGATGTAAAAAAAATTGGTATTGATTAAAATAACGTAAATGTTGCTTTACTATTATTTAAGTCTTTAATTTGTTGTTGTATATGGTAAAAGATGAACAATTAAAGGCCCGTTGGGTGGTATTGGTAAAGAAGCTGTCTCATCAGTTTGCCGATGGAGCAAACTTAGATTTGGATGCTATTATTTATTTAATTGGCTTACAGGAGCTTGGCCAATTAGATCAAAAGTATAAAAAAGATCAGAAATTAGATTTGATGCACATTGCTATTTGTAAACTCCTGGCCCCTTATGGTTATTATGAGTTTGATTATATTGATGAGGACGGCTGGCCGCATTATAAAACACTGAGTGAACTTCCTCATTTGAAGTCAGGTGAACAAAGTGTTCTTATGAAAGAGGCTGTTGTCAACTATTTCGTTAAAACAGCGTATATACGATGAAAACTATTTCCATTAATTTATTAAATTTGCCTCAAATTTCAAGGGTGTAACATGATAGACAAGATTAAAGAGTTGATAGAAGAGGTAAAGGTGTTTTCTGCACACACTCTTGATGATATTGAAACATTTCGTGTTCAATATTTAGGCAAGAAGGGCCTTCTGAATAAGTACTTTGCAGAATTTAAGAACATTCCAAATGATCAAAAAAAGGAATTTGGGCAAGCAATAAACGAGTTAAAAACAATTACTCAAGAAAAGATAAACTCTTTAAAGGAAGGATTGAATCAGCAAGAGGAACAAGGCCAGTTAGGAGATTTAACAAGACCAGGTGAGCCGATTAATATTGGGTCAAGACATCCTATATCAATTGTAAAAAATCAAATTATTGATATTTTTTCGAGGATTGGTTTTAATGTCAGTGAGGGACCAGAAATTGAAGATGATTGGCATAATTTTACTGCCTTAAATCTTCCAGAACATCACCCTGCTCGAGATATGCAAGACACATTTTTTATACACACAGATCCTGATACATTATTAAGAACACATACAAGTTCTGTGCAAGTTCGTTATATGGAAAATAACAAGCCTCCAATTCGTACAATTTCACCAGGGCGAGTTTACAGGAATGAGGCTATTTCTGCACGTTCTCATTGCTTCTTTCATCAAGTTGAAGGTTTGTACATTGACAAAAACGTAAGTTTTGCAGATTTAAAGCAAAC
>ENA-OQVM01001627-OQVM01001627.1-marine-metagenome-genome-assembly--contig:-NODE-1627-length-29129-cov-4.798189_pt1 | contig 29129 bp, 16 predicted proteins | sample MGYA00237776_ERZ505498 | MGnify/ENA primary metagenome ERZ505498 (study PRJEB26159, sample SAMN06265151) | marine metagenome | isolation source: Helgoland LTER site | place: Germany:Helgoland, sampling...
CGAGATGAAAAACCCGGGCATCACCTGGTCCCCTGCTTACAAAGTCGGTGATCCCAGGACTCATCATGACCGTATTGATTTTGTTTACTTCAAAGGCGAGGGCGTCAACGTGACCGAAGTCAAGATCGTCGGAGAAAACAAAGAAAACGCCGACATCGTCGTTTCTCCTTACCCCTCAGACCACCGAGCGGTGGTGGCGCAGTTCACAACAACCAAACAATCGAAATCAGCGAATCCACCGCAATGAAAAGATACAATATAACAAAAGCCGCTCTGACAGCGGTATGCATGCTTGCTCTGCTGCCGGCGGCACACGCACAGGCAGAAAAACCTAACATCCTTTTCATCATGCTCGATGACCTGGGCAAGGAGTGGATCAGCTGCTACGGCGCGGAGGACATCAAAACCCCTAACATTGACGCCCTGGCAGCGGGTGGGATGAAATTTAATAACGCCTACTCCATGCCTCAATGCACTCCTTCCCGCGCGACGCTACTGACCGGCAAATACCCATGGCGCAACGGCTTTGTGAATCACTGGGACGTTCCACGCTGGGGCATCGCCTACTTTGACTGGAAGCAGAAGGAAAACACCACCTTTGCCCGCCTGATGAAAGACCTCGGCTACGCCACCTTTGCCGCAGGCAAATGGCAGATCAATGACTTCCGCATCGAGCCCCAGGCGATGAAAAAGCACGGCTTTGATGACTGGGCGATGTGGACGGGCTATGAGGCCGGCAACCCGCCAAGTGACGAGAGATACCAGGACCCATACATCAACACCCCGGAGGGCAGCAAGACCTACGCCGGCAAGTTTGGCCCGGATCTCTATTCCGATCACCTGATCAAATTCATGCGCAAACATAAAGAGAAGCCCATGTGCCTCTACTTCCCGATGGCGCTGCCTCATATCCCACTGGTGACCACCCCCGATGAACCGAGGGCCGAAGGCAAGCTCGGCAAGCACCAGGCCATGGTGCGCTATGTGGACAAGATGGTGGGCAAGATCATCAAGGAGCTCGATGAGCTGAAGATCCGTGATCGCACCATTATCATTTTCACCACCGACAATGGCACCGCTGGTGGCAAGCGCGGCGTGACCGGTACCCGCAACGGAAAGGATGTCGAAGGAGCGAAAGGCACGGAAACAGAGGCCGGGGTTTGCGCGCCTTTCATTATCAACTGCCCGGGACTCGTTCCCGCAGGTGTCGAGACTGATGCTCTGACCGACTTCTCTGACCTTCTGCCCACCTTCGTAGAACTCGGCGGAGGAACTGTGCCCGGGGATCTCGTCATCGACGGCCAGTCGATCGCGCCGCTCATTCTCGGCAAGGCAAAGGATTCCACCCGCAAGTGGATCATGGCTCTTGGCTTTGGCAGGGCCAGCTTGGACGAAAAGGGCGTGCGCGGGAGAGCGGACTTCATGCGCCGTGTCATTCGTGATAAGCGCTACAAGGTCTGGGTCAGCGGTAAGAAGAAAATCATTCGCCTCCATGACCTGACCGAGGACCCATGGGAGAAAACCAACCTCCTTAACAGCGACAGCGCTGAGCACACAAAAGCCATCGCGAAATTTCAGAAGGTCATCGATTCCCTCCCCGATAAGGATGCCCGGCCTTTGTATGAACCCAGGGCCGCGAACCCATGGGACATCAAGGTGGGTGGCCGGAAATGAAAGAGTTGAAACGACCACTCAACCACTAATGATCACCAGATTCACAACCACCATCTGCGCGGTATACGCTGCCTGCTCGCTGCAGGCCGCCGACAAGCCCAACATTGTCATCCTCTACGCCGATGATCTCGGCTACGGAGATCTCACGTGCTACAACCCGGATTCCAAGATCCCGACACCACACCTCGACAAGCTGGCAGCGGAAGGCATGCGTTTCACCGATGGTCACTCCTCGTCGGGAATCTGCACCCCGTCACGCTACGCCCTGCTCACCGGCCGCCACCACTGGCGGAAATTCCATGGCATTGTCAATGCCCTCGGCAAATCCGTATTCTCGCCCGAGCGCCTCACCCTGCCTGAGATGCTACAGGAAAAAGGCTACACCACCGCCTGCATTGGCAAGTGGCACCTCGGCTGGGACTGGGATGCGATCCGCAAACCCGGAACGCCTAAGAAGAGTATTCAGGCGGAGGACTTTGACTGGAGCAAGAGCATTCCTGATGGGCCACTAGGGCACGGCTTCGACTACTACTTCGGCGATGCCGTCATCAATTTCCCACCCTATACGTGGATTGAAAACGACAAGGTATTGAAAGCTCCGGATACGACGCTCAAAGCTACACCAAAAGGGGCAACCAAGGAAGGCAGATGGGAGGCCCGCCCCGGCCCCGCGTGTAGCGACTGGGATTTTTATGAGAACCTGCCCACGCTGACAGAAAAAGCCGCCGCTTGGCTCAAGAATCGCAAAGGCAAGCAAGAGCCCTTTTTCCTCTATTTTCCACTCCCGAGCCCGCACGCGCCCATCGTGCCCACTGATGAGTTCGATGGCAAAAGCCAGGCGGGAGCCTACGGGGACTTCGTCGTGCAGACGGACTGGTCATGCGGCCAGCTTCTCCAAGCACTGGAAGAAAGCGGACACACAGAGAATACGATCGTCATCTTCAGCTCCGACAATGGCGCTGAGCATTACGCTTATGCCCGCGACGAGAAATTCGGCCACTGGTCATCCCATCCCCTGCGTGGTCTCAAGCGCGACATCTACGAGGGCGGTCACCGCGTTCCCTACATCGTTCGCTGGCCGGGCAAGGTCGCCGCGGCATCAACTTCAGATGGGCTCGTCTCCCAGATTGACATCATGGCCACGCTCGCCTCGGTCGTCGGTTATGACTTGCCCGACACCGCCGCCGAGGACTCCCATGACCTCCTCTCGCTCTGGACGGGCGAAACCGAAACCAGCCCACGCCAAACCCACATTCACAACACCTTTGAGAACGCCTATGCGATTCGTCACGCTGACTGGATCCTGGTGCAAAGAAAAGACGGCTACCACTCCAAGGGCTACCAAAACTGGGAAAAGAAGCGCGATTACCCCGCTGATAAAAGCAGCAAGGCACAGTTGTTTGACATCAGCAAGGACATCGGACAGCGGAAAAACCTGATTGCCCAACACCCGGAGAAAGCCGGCGAACTTGCGACCCTGCTTGATAAGATCCGAACCCAAGGCCACTCCGCGCCAAGACTCTCAGACCGCCCGGGCAAAAAGAAAAACAAGTAATTTCGCAGGGGAAAGGGAATTAGAATTTAAGTATAAATGAAGAAGAAATATTTGATAAGGACGGATACGGCAGCGTTGCTTTTGATGTTGTTCGCATCTGTTTGTGTACTACAGGCGGGGCCGCTGAAATCCGACTTCGAGCAGCCACCACACTGAGGAATGCAGATATGGCTGGATAAAAGATCTTACGCGGTAGTAGGGTCATTGTTTTGTCCATGGTTTTAGCGTCAGTGAAAAGAAAGGCGGAGCTTTTATTCTTTGATCACTGAAGCGGCCTGATTTTATGAGCCAATCATTGGCGCGCTGTAGCGCGATAGTCATCCCTATGGAAACGCAGAAATTATCTGATTTTTTTCGTTACTTTCATCCTCATTTTTTAGGGTACCGCTGCGCGGCCAACTCATACAAAGGCGCGAGGGCGCTAGGATTACCAAGCATGACGGGAGGAATGAATGCATGTAAAACACAGATGACACCGACGCCATGACCCAATGCAGGAGCCGCGCAAATAACTACCTGATCCGCAATTTTTAGCTGGGTAAGCCCGTAATCTGTTTTACGAATAGACTCTGTATATATGAAAAAACGACAACTAGCTCTCATCCTTGCCTGCCTCAGCGCGGCTGCCTTCGCTGGAGAGGCTGCTGCCAAGGCAGCTGACACCGCCAAACCCAATGTCCTGCTCATCGCCATCGATGATCTCAATGACTGGATCGGCTGCATGGGCGGGCACCCGCAGGCAAAGACGCCGAACATTGATCGGCTCGCGGCTCGCGGGGTGCTCTTCAACAATGCCCACTGCCAAGCGCCAGTATGTAACCCCTCGCGCGCCAGCATGATGACCTCGCTCTACCCGAGCACCTCTGGAGTCTACTTCCTGACCCCGGATCTTAGCCGATCACCGGTCGCAAAGAAAAACACCTTGTTGCCCAAGCGTTTTCAAGATGATGGCTATTACGTCACAGGTGCCGGTAAGCTCTTTCATGGGAATCAAAACAAAAACCACATGCCAAATTATGCAGGATCATTTGGCGGGTTTGGGCCTTTGCCCGAGAAAAAAATCACTTCTTTTGCCGGCGGAAGGATATGGGACTGGGGCGTGTTCCCGGAAGAAGATGAGTTGATGACGGATCATAAAATAGCCGAGTGGGGTGTTCAGCAACTTGCTAAGCAATATGATAAGCCGCTGTTTCTGGCGGCGGGCTTCTACACCCCGCATGTGCCACAATTTGCACCGCAGAAATGGTTTGATATGTATCCAATGGAAACACTGCAACTACCCAAGGTGATAGCAGACGATTTGAAGGATATTCCAGCTTACGGAATCAATATCACCCGCCTCAAGCATGTCGCGCCGACCATGGAATGGGTTGAAAAAAACAATGAATGGAAACCACTCGTTCAGTCCTACCTTGCCTGTATTAGCTTCACCGACCATCAGGTGGGTAAACTGCTCGATGCATTGGACAACAGCCCTTACAAAGACAACACCTACATTGTCCTCTACACCGACCACGGTTTTCATCAGGGCGAGAAGGAGCGCTTTGCCAAGCGCAGTTTGTGGGAAGACGGAACACGCACGCCTGTAATCATTGCCGGGCCGGGTATTGTTAAAGGTGAGGTGTGCTCAAAGCCGGCACAGTTGCTCGATATCTATCCAACACTGCTGGAACTGACAGGATTGAAACCCGACCCCAAACTCGAGGGGGATTCACTCGTGCCACTGCTGAAAAATCCGCAGGCAGATTGGCCGCACATGGCACGCACTAGCTTCGGCCCCGGCAACTACAGCATCCGTTCCGAGCGCTATCGCTATATCCATTACAACGACGGCTCGGAAGAGTTTTATGACCACGCGGAAGATGCTCACGAGTGGAACAACCTGATTGGAAAACCGGAACTAGCCTCGCTGATTGAAGAACATCGCGCTCACAAGCCCAAGCAGTTCCACCCGATCCTCGGCACGGACTCCACCGGGCACAAGGCATACAAGGCTAGCGAGGCGGCAAAAAAACAGACAAGCAGCTTCGACCCTCTGGATTGGAAGCGCCCGGTTGACAATCCGGCCTTCACCACCACCCATGGCAACAACCATGACTCGGTGCTCTTCGTCGATCCGGAGCTGGAATACCCCTACCACTTGATCATCAGCCATACCGAGGAAGCCGCTCATCTCTGGCGGGCCAAGAAGTTCTCCTGGAGCAGTGCAGACTGGGAGCTCGTTTCTGACCAATACATCATCGGCAAACACTACGAGTACGATGACGGCGTGAAGGTAGACGGCACCTACTATCTCTACGAGGAAGGAATCGTGTACACCTTCACAGGGCCTCTTGAGGAAGCCAGCGGGAAATGGAAAGCGGCCGGCATCTTTCCCTTCAAGCAGTGCGATGACATCGGCATCTATTACGAGGATGGCGTGTTTCACATGTTCGGCGAGCACGGTGACTTCCCGCACGGGCCGGATGGCACCAGCCTTGCGCACTTCAGCTCCACCACCGGATTGGGCGACTGGAAGCTGGTCAACGCCAAGGCGGTTGATCCCAACCCCGATGGCGGGCACAAGTACGGCGTCGGAGATGCCACCATCGAAAAGATCGGAGGAGAGTATTACATCTACTGCGACCGCGAGTCCAAGGGCAGCCCCTACAAGGTCGTGGCCTGGAAATCCAAGGACATTAATAAGCCCTTCGAGTACGTGGGCAAAGCGATCACCCCGCGCTCAGACGAAGTGGACGACTGGGACAACTACCGCATCCAGGACCCGGACATTGCCTACATCCCCGAGCTAGGCAGATACGTCATCACTGCCAACATGAGAGACAAGGACGGCAACCCGGGTGGGGACTTTCCCACCCTGAAAGGAAACGGGACCCGCGTCATTGGGGTGTTTTATCATGGGGATGCTCAAGCCGAGCCAGTCAAAGAACTGTCAAAATGATCATGAAAAAAAATCTCCTCTCCCTCTTACTGGGATTACTCGTGCCCAGCCTCCATGCGGCCGAAGCCTCCGAGCCACCGAAACGTCCCAACATCAAAAACCCTTCATTACGGTAAGATGACTGTTCAACTCGTATTAAGACTGTAGCTCATTCCACACATGGCCGTGGACGTCGGTGAGGCGGATGTCACGTCCGCTCCAGCGGTAGGTAAGACGTTCATGGTTGATGCCGAGCTGATGTAGGACAGTAGCCCATAGGTCATAGACGCTGGCGACTTTTTCTGTGGCGCGGTAGCCGAGCTCGTCGGTGGCTCCGAGCACCCGCCCACCGGCGATACCGCCCCCGGCCATCCACAGGCTAAAGCCCATGGGGTTGTGGTCGCGGCCCTTGCTGCCCTGTGAGAAGGGAGTGCGACCAAACTCACCCGTGAAGACCACGAGGGTTTCATCGAGGAGGCCACGTTGTTTGAGATCCTTAAGCAGGGCTGCCACGGGTTGGTCAACCTGACGCGCCATCACGCGGTGGCCTTTTTCCAAATCGCCATGCTGGTCCCATGGGTTGGCGACATTGCCACCACCCACCTTGTAGCTGCAACAGGAGAGTTCCACAAAGCGCACGCCACGCTCGACAAGCCTTCTGGCCATCAGGCATTGGCGCGCATACTCGGCGAACTTGGGATCGCTATCGTTGACGCCATACATCTCTTTTGTGGCCTGGCTCTCGTTCTTGATGTCGGTGAGCTCGGGCACGGCTTCTTGCATCAGATAGGCCGTCTCGGCGTTTTTGATAGAATCCTGCACGGCGTCGTGAGCGGCGGTTTGATCCGCAAACTTGCGATCAAGGCTGTGGATGAAATCCAGCGAGCGTCGCTGCTCTTGTTTGAGTAGGGAGGGTGAGATGTGGGGCACCGCTTGATCGTTTGAAATATTAAAGACAGAGCCCTGATGGTTGGCGGGCAGGAAGCCGTTGCCAAAGAGGCTAACACCACCGTGGGGTGTGCCCGCGTTCTTGGATTGAAGGATGACGTAGCCGGGCAAGTTCGGGTTCCTGGTGCCGCAGCCGTAGTCGACCCAAGCGCCCGCACTTGGATAGCCTAGGAAGGGAAACCCAGTGTGCATGAAGAAATTGCCCTGGGCGTGTTCGCTAAACTTGGCAGTCATCGAGCGCACCACAGAGAGGTCATCGGCCATTTCGGCAATATGCGGGAACATGTTGGTCATCTCGATACCGGATTGACCATATCGATTTGCCTCCCATGGGCTGGCCATGATGTTGCCATTGTTATCGAACTGGGTGCGCTCAAGGGGCACCGGCATGGGCTTGCCATGCATCTTGTTGAGCATCGGTTTAGGGTCGAAGGAATCAACGTGGGAAAAGCCACCCGACATATAGAGGAAGATCACGGACTTGGCCTTGGGTCGGTGATCTAGTTGCGGGGTCCAGATGCCTGAGGTTGCGGCTGAGGCCTTGTTGACCAGACTGGAGAGGGTGAAGCCACTCAAGCCGGAGGCGGCGAGTTTGAGAAAGAGGCGGCGATTGTATGATTCAGCGGACATAGATGAACTCCTTAGTATTGTAGAGGGCGTGGGCGAGGCGTTGCCAAGGGTTTCCGACATCTTTCTGCTCGGTCCCTCCGGCGAGGAAGTTGAGGCAAGTTTGCAGTTCGGACTCGGTCGGTGGTCGCGAGTAAGACTCGCGATACATGCGGGTGATCTTTTCTTCGTCGGATGTGAGCTGGCCGTCGCCCTCGATCCTCTTGGCCCAACGATCCGCACAGTGCATGGCCGTGGGCCCGTTGAGCAGTAACAGCGCTTGGCCGGGCACGTTGGTGAGGTCGCGTTTACCAACGGTGGTCGTTGGGGTCGGGAAGTTGAAGGTGGAGAGGAAGGGGCTGATGGCGTTGCGCACCACCTTCTCGTGCATGACCCGCTTGCCGATCCGGGTGTCGGCGACGAAGTGGAGAGCATCGTGGATGGACTCGGCCTGCATGCGACGCGCAGGGTAGAAGGAAAGTTGGCGGTTGAGCGGATCGACTTCGCTAGTTTTCTCGTCCCTCGTACTTGCGGAGCGGAAGGTTCGGCTCAGCACCATGGAGCGGATGGATTTCTTCAGCGACCAATCGGACTCGCGCAGCGAGAGCGCGAGATAGTCCAGCAGTTCGGGATGGGAGGGTTTCTCACCGATCAGGCCGAAGTTGTCGGTAGAGGTGACCAGCCCACTGCCAAAGACATGGTGCCACAAGCGGTTAACGATGACGCGTGAAGTCAGCGGGTTATCCTCGCGCAGGATGTCTTCGGCGAGTTGCAGGCGACCACTTGCATCGGCGGGATAATCTTCGCCCGGGAACACCTCGAGGAAGCGGCGAGTGACCGGCTCCTCTTCCTTGCGTGGATCACCACGGGTAAGGTTGGGCTGGTCCCAGATCTCAGCGTCCATCACACCAGCCACGCGGCGCGGCTGAGGGATCTCGGCTTCGATCTTGCGATGCTTGGCAATCATGCGGCGCAGCCCAGCGGGAAGATCTGCAATATTGTTAGAGAGGAACTGGTGGCGCAAGGCGGCGTTGATGAGGATGGCCTGGTCATCGTTAGCGCTGCCCGCCTTCCAGGCTTCGACGGCGGCTTTTAGGCCCTCCCGGTAGGCCTGAAGAAGTTGATCACGGTTCTGGATAGACGCGCTGTCGGGATGCCAAGCCGCCAGAGGGGCTCCAGTTTCCTTGGGTGAGAGCTCACCTGAAATAATCTCAAGGACGCCGAACCAGGAGCGACCTTGGCCGGGGCGGGAGGCCCGGTCGCTATTGGTGGCAATCTCGTGATAACCCTTTTCGCCATTCCAGTAATCATATTTTCCGATCTTTCGCCAAGTGAGCTCGTTGGTCATGTTGACCACCGGATGGAGCCCTCTATGGTTCAATGGATAGCTACGCATGGCAAAGCGGCTGACCGCCTTGTTGCCCATGCCGCGCACGGTGTTCACCTTGCCCTGAGCCTCGTGGAAGAGGGTGTTGAGGACCGCGCTGTGCTTGTCCGAAATCAGATGGGAATAGATGCCGGCGGGGTAAATGCCGGTGAGAGCCTGACCACCCTCGGCGGCCACGGCGAAGGCGCCTGCCTTGCTGATGGCATCCTTCATGCCGTTGCCGATGGAGAACCATTGGCCCGCATTGTCCGGGTCGCGGAAGTCGAGGTGGAAGGTGGCTTCATTACGCGCTTTCTCGTTGTGGATCAGGCGGGCACGGTGGCTGTTGCTGTGCTGGGCGAGAAGATTCTTGAGCTTCTCGCCCTCCAGCTTGGAGCCCTTGATCCAGGCGGCGAAGGGGTCATGATCTCCGATTTTTTTTGGCTCCTCCTGCTCCTTGCGCTCCTTGGGTTTGAAATTGCGGATGCTCTCTTGGGTGGCATTCAAATCGCTAAGCCAATGGTCGCTAATGGCCGCTTGGATGGCTTGCTTTGATTTTACAATGAGCTCACGGTGCTTCTCTTGAAGCTCAGCGGTATCCATGTTTCGCACCGTTGGCCGGCTGCTGACCATCACGCCGTAGAAACGGTAGAAATCGTGCTGGCTGATGGGATCGAACTTGTGGTTGTGGCAGCGCGCGCAGGAAACGGTAAGGCCCAGCATCGCCTTGCTGACCACGTCGATCTGATTGTCGACCCAGGTGATCTGCTCGTCGTAGGCGTTAGTCACCCCAAAGCCGTGGGGAACCATGCGCAGTTGGGCGGGCCCGATCATGGACTCATTGACCTTGAGTTGATCGTTGAGCCGTGGCTTTTCAAGAAGGTCGCCGGCGAGTTGCTCGCGGATGAGTTGGTCATAGGGCACGTCGGTGTTAAGCGCGCGGATTAGGTAGTCACGGTAAACATGAGCGTAAGGAACGGGAGGGTCGCCCTCACTGCCGTGGGTTTCGGCATAGCGATACCAGTCCATCCAATGGCGAGCCCAGCGTTCACCGAACTGGGGCGAGGCGATGAGCTTGTCGATGAGGACCTCGTAAGCGGTATCACTGGGATCGGCGACGAAGGCCTCCACCGTTTCTGGTGAGGGCAGCAGGCCGGTGAGGATGAGGTGGGCGCGGCGTGCTAAAGTGGCGGGGTCGGCCTGAGCCTGAGGCTCGAGGTCCTTGGCTTTGAGGCCAGCGTAGATGTAGCGGTCGATGGCATGGGTGTTCCATACTTGGTCGGTGGCCACCGGTGGCGTGATCTTTTTGAGTGGTTGGAAAGACCACCACTGCGCCCGGCGGTCGCGGATGGAAGGCCAGTCCACTTGGGCTTCGAGATCGGCCTTGGTCGGCTTCCTGGTGCGCGGATCAGGTGCTCCCATCTTGATCCACTTTTTAAACTGCTGGATGGTGACCGGAGATAGTTTTGGCGCCTTGGATGGCATGGCTTCGAAATCCGGATCGTGTGAAATGGCCGCGATGAGATCGCTCTCTTCGGGTTTGCCGGGTACGATGATGTCGGCATCGAGAAGGGCATCCTTCCAGTCCAAGGCGATGTCGCCCTTCTTCTTGTCCACGCTGTTGTGACATTCGTAGCAGGACTCGGCGAGCACTGGGCGAATCTTACTCTCAAAAAACTCCAATTCCCCGGGACTCAAACTCTTGGAGCTCTCGGCCGCCGTCTCGCTCACAGCCAACACACTGAGGAAGGCAAATATGGCTGGATAAAAAATCTTACGCGGTAATAGGATCATTGTTTTGTCCATGGTTTTAGCGTCAGTGAAAAGAAAGGCGGAGCTTTTATTCTTTGATCACTGAAGCAGCCTGATTTTATGAGCCAATCATTGGCGCGCCGTAGCCCAATCCTCGCCTCTATAGAAACGTAGAAAGCATCTGATTCTGTCATAACTTTCATCCTCATTTTTTAGGATGCCGCTGCGCGGCTAACTCACGCAAAGGCGCGAGGACGCTAGGATTAAAGACGGGCAAAACAAAGCTGACCGCTAATCTACTGGATAAAAACGGTGTGGTTTTGTGCGGCTCGATGTATGTGAAAGTAACGTGTAAATAAGAGGGTATCAATAATATGAATGGAAAAGCATTAATAACCAGTTTGTTGCTGTCGGGTTCTCTCGCGGGGGCGTCTCCCAAGCCGAACATCGTGCTCATGTTCATCGATGATATGGGCTATGGCGATATCGGTCCCTTTGGCAACACGATCAATCAGACACCTCACCTGGATCGGATGGCGGCGAAGGGAATCAAGCTCACTCAATTCTACGTCGCCAATACCGCATGCACCCCATCGAGGGCAGCCTTGCTCACTGGAACCTACGCCCACCGCATCGGCATGGACGGCGGGAACGGAAACTTGGTGGTGACTTTTCCCGGGGACAGTCGGGGGCTCAATCCGAGTGAAATTACTATCGCAGAAATGCTGCGGGAAAACGGCTACGCCACCGGTTGCTTTGGCAAGTGGCATCTGGGAGACCAAGCGGAGTTTATGCCTCTTAAACAAGGCTTCGACACTTACTTTGGTATTCCTTACTCCAATGACATGTGGTCGGGAAGGAAGGGGAAGAGACCCAATCCCATCACCAATAGGAAGTTTGAACCCCTCCCGGTGATGAGGCAGGATAAGGCGGTGGCGTATGTCGCGGATGGGGTGGATCAGTCTTTATTGGCCGAAGTCATCACCGATGAAGCGATAGCCTTCATTGAGAAAAATCACAAGCAGCCGTTCTTTTGCTATATTCCCCACTCCCATGTCCACAAACCGCGCTATGCCCGTCCCGAGTACCTCAAACGAGCAGAGGGTAATGTCGACCGTGCCCATGTGGAGGAAGTGGATGACAGCATCGGGCGTGTCCTCCAGACGCTGAGGGATCTCAAGCTGGATAAAAACACGCTGGTCATTTTCACTTCCGACAATGGTGCTGCCGGGGGCATGAGCAGTGGTCCCCTGCGTGGTGCCAAAGGCGGTCCCAAATACGAAGGACATATGCGGGTGCCTACGCTCGCCTGGTGGCCCGGAACGATAGAAGGCGGAATTACCAGCAAGGAAATCGGAGTGACCACCGACCTGCTTCCCACCTTGGCCAAGCTGACCAACTCCCAAGTTCCAACCGACCGGATCATTGACGGAAAAGACATTACCGAAATTCTGCTCGGGAAAAAAGAAGCCCGATCACCGCACCAGCTCCACTTCTACGAGGACGAAGGAATCCGAAGAGGAGATTGGAAGCTGGTTAAGAAAAAGGCAAAAGGTCAAACGAAGCTCGAGCTGTACGATCTGTCCAAAGACCTTGGGGAGAAAAAGGACTTGTCGGATGCACATCCTGAAATGGTCGAGGAATTGGATCGTCTTTTAAAAGAACACGCTTCCAGCATTGCCGCCAATCTTCGCCCCGCTGGCTATGCTGAAACCGCCAAACCCATTCTCAAAGAAGTGGGAGACCTACCCACCCTTAAGCAATATCTCGGGAAATAACCAAACCCTTAACCATCCACTCAAGGATTCAAAAAAACACACTACGTATTATGTATTAGAGCGCTCGCAACAGGAACACATTATGAAAACAACTGTAACAACATTAATGATTACTATGATGGCCTCCGTCTGTAGTGCACAGGGCCTGAAAGCAGAGTTGGAAACCCCCGCGATGCCGGAGAACCCGTCTGAGACCTGGCTGACCTACCACCTGGCGCATCCCGGGCCTGGAAACGCAACCCCCGGTGACCCCAACCCTGCCTTCTTCTGGAAAGGGCGCTACCACCTGCACTACATTTACAAAGATCGTGCCGCCCGGAAAAAACAGAAAGGTCGTGATTGGGGCCCTGACTGGGCACATGTCTCCAGCGAGGACATGGTGCACTGGACGTGGCACCCCACCGTGCTGGGTCCCAAAAGAATGGGGCATGGCATGTTCAGCGGCACTGGATTTTTTACCAAGGAATGCAAACCAGGAATCATCTACCACGGCAAGTCATCGAGTAAGAATTGGATTTCCTACGCCCTGGACGATCATCTAAACCAGTGGAGCGAACCCGAACTTGTTCTCCCGAGGGACAAGGACGGTAAGGACATCACGGAGATGTCATACTTCGATCCCGACCTGTGGATTAACAACGGGGTTTACTATGCACTCAATGCCCGCAGTAGCAGCGAACCTCCGGTGATCATGAAGTCTAACAACCTCAAAGACTGGGACTATATCGGCGAGTTGCTTCACCCGGATTTTGACGAAGAGAAACTTGGGGTGGGAAGAGACGAGGACATCTCCTGCCCGAATATGTTTAAAATGGGAGATAAGTGGGTGCTACTCTGCATCAGCCATGACCTGGGCTGCCGTTATTTCATCGGCGATTTCAAAGACGAGCAATTCCTGCCCGAGCAGCATGGCATGATGAACTGGGCCGCCTGGGACTTCTTTGCGCCTGAATCCCTGCTGACACCCGATGGCCGCAGAGTGATGTGGTCCTGGTGCACCACGGTCGTGTCGAAAAAGAAAAATACAGTGCCTAGAGAAATAGAAATAGATTTCAATGAAGTCTTGGCAGGCAAGATCCAAACCGGCATCCAGTCCCTGCCGCGCGAGCTGAGTCTTTCCGATGAGGGCACCTTGCTCATCAAACCCCTGCGTGAACTCAAGAAATTACGAGCCGATGAAAAAACCTTTAAGGACATTACGGTCAACAGTGACACCACCCATCTCCTCGAGGGGATCAGCGGTGACACCATGGAGTTAGAGCTTGTTCTGGAAGCCCCCTCGGCCAAGGAGTTCGGCCTCAAGGTGCTGTGTGATCAGGAAGGCAGCGACGGCTTCACCATCTCATCGGGCAAGGGCAGCAAGAACCTGAATGTCGGCTACATCCAACCTCCCTTTGAACTACAGGAAGGCGAGGATCTCACCCTGCGCATCTTCATCGACAAACGCCTGATCGAGGTCTTTGCCAACGACCGCCAGGCCGCTGTGGCGTGGTATGACTATAAACCCAAGGACCTGCATGTAAGCCTGTTTAGCAAAGGAGGGGACTTGAAAGTCAAGAAGGTCTCCGCCTGGCAGATGAAGTCGATCTATCCCAAAGCTGGAAGGGAGCAGAAAACACACACTAAATAAATATCATCATTTCGCCCCTTCAATCCAGAGGCGAAAGCAGATGAAAATAAAATAGAACAAAAAACAAAAGATAGAAAATAGGAGCAAAAATAAATATGAATGGTTTTCTTCTAAGAAGTGCGCTGGTTGCCGCCTTGGGCGGATTCTTGTTCGGTTTTGATACCGCAGTAATCTCCGGTGCGGAGCAGGAGCTGAGAGCTTTTTTCGCTGATGATTATCGAAATCTGGCTGATAGGCTGGGCTTTGGATCGTACGGGTTCTGGCATGGTTTCACCTGTGCCACTGCGATTATCGGTACGATCATCGGCTCAATCATCGTTGGCAAGCAGGCCGATAGGTATGGGCGCAGGAAAACCCTGTTCATCATTGCCGTGATGTACTTTGTGTCCGCGGTGGGAAGTGGTCTGGCATGGAGCTGGATGTCCTTCTCACTCTTCCGCCTTCTCGGCGGACTTGCTGTCGGCGGCGCATCGGTTGTTGCTCCGATGTATATTGCTGAGATCAGCCCGGCCAACAAGCGCGGTCGGTTTGTCGCAATCACGCAGTTCAATGTGATCTTCGGCATTCTGATGGCCTATGTTTCAAACTACATCGTCGGAGGCCTTGACCTTGGCGCACTGGAGTGGCGCTGGATGTTTGGCGTTGAGGCCTTTCCGGCACTGGCCTTCTTCTTGCTACTTTTCCTGACCCCTCGCAGCCCGAGATGGCTGCTAACAAAAGGCTTGGAGGATGAGGCGAGAGCTGTCCTGAATCGTGTCGGTACGGACCACAACAGCGTGGATGACGAGATAAACGATATCAAGAGATCTCTGGATATGGATCACCATTCGCTCAATGAGCCGTTCTTCTGCAGGAAATACAGCAAGCCGATCATGCTGGCCATCGCGATAGCCGCATTCAACCAACTCTCCGGTATCAATGCCGTGCTCTACTACTCTCCGCGCATCTTCGAGATGGCAGGTTTTTCTGAAGGTCTGCTTACATCCACAGCCGTCGGTTTTTCCATGCTGGTATTTACAATGCTGGCCTTGATCGTTATCGACCATTTCGGGCGTCGCAAGCTGATGATTGCCGGTTCAATCGGATATATTATCAGCCTGAGTGCCATTGCCTGGGCTTTCTACACCTACGGCGCGGATTTCAAAGCGTTCCTCGAACATGGCACCCCAGTATCCGGTATTGGTAGCCAGGTCGTGTTGTGGGGGCTGATCGCATTCGTTGCAGCGCACGGATTCGGGCAGGGTGCTGTTATCTGGGTATACATATCCGAGGTCTTCCCCAACCGGGTAAGGGCGCGCGGACAGGCTCTGGGTTCATTTACGCATTGGTTCATGGCTGCGGCCATCTCATGGTCGTTTCCGATGTTTGCTGAGATCAATGTGGGTCATATATTCGTCTTCTACACCGTCTGTATGATTCTTCAGTTGTTATGGGCCATGTTCCTCATGCCGGAGACCAAGAACATTTCACTCGAAGAGATTGAGGATAAGCTCGGCATTTCTGACTAGTCTACAAGGAAGTACTATAATGGACGCATCCAAAACACTACTCATCACTGTCCTCATCACTTCCGCCTTCAGTGCACCGGTATCGAAAGCTGCCGACGTGACCCCGACGATGCCGAAGAACCCGCCTGAGAGCTGGCTGACTTACCACCTCGCCCACCCGGGCCCCGGGCATGCAGTACCCGGTGACCCCAACCCAGCCTTCTTCTGGAAGGGACGCTACCACCTGCACTACATTTACAAAGACCGTGCGGCTCGCAAAAAAGAGAAGGGTCGTGATTTAGGGCCGGACTGGGGGCATGTCTCCAGCACAGATATGGTGCACTGGACTTGGCATCCCACCGTGCTGGGTCCCAAAAGAATGGGGCATGGCATGTTCAGCGGCACTGGATTTTTTACCAAGGAAGGCAAACCAGGAATCATCTACCACGGCAAGTCATCGAGTAAGAATTGGATTTCCTACGCCCTGGACGATCATCTAAACCAGTGGAGCGAACCCGAACTTGTTCTCCCGAGGGACAAGGACGGTAAGGACATCACGGAGATGTCATACTTCGATCCCGACCTGTGGATTAACAACGGGGTTTACTATGCACTCAATGCCCGCAGTAGCAGCGAACCTCCGGTGATCATGAAGTCTAACAACCTCAAAGACTGGGACTATATCGGCGAGTTGCTTCACCCGGATTTTGACGAAGAGAAACTTGGGGTGGGAAGAGACGAGGACATCTCCTGCCCGAATATGTTTAAAATGGGAGATAAGTGGGTGCTACTCTGCATCAGCCATGACCTGGGCTGCCGTTATTTCATCGGCGATTTCAAAGACGAGCAATTCCTGCCCGAGCAGCATGGCATGATGAACTGGGCCGCCTGGGACTTCTTTGCGCCTGAATCCCTGCTGACACCCGATGGCCGCAGAGTGATGTGGTCCTGGTGCACCACGGTCGTGTCGAAAAAGAAAAATACAGTGCCTAGAGAAATAGAAATAGATTTCAATGAAGTCTTGGCAGGCAAGATCCAAACCGGCATCCAGTCCCTGCCGCGCGAGCTGAGTCTTTCCGATGAGGGCACCTTGCTCATCAAACCCCTGCGTGAACTCAAGAAATTACGAGCCGATGAAAAAACCTTTAAGGACATTACGGTCAACAGTGACACCACCCATCTCCTCGAGGGGATCAGCGGTGACACCATGGAGTTAGAGCTTGTTCTGGAAGCCCCCTCGGCCAAGGAGTTCGGCCTCAAGGTGCTGTGTGATCAGGACGGCAGCGACGGCTTCACCATCTCATCCGGCAAGGGCAGCAAGAACCTGAATGTCGGCTACATCCAGCCGCCCTTCGAGCTGGAGGACGGGGAAGACCTCACCCTGCGCATCTTCATCGACAAACATCTGATCGAGGTCTTTGCCAACGACCGCCAGGCCGCTGTGGCGTGGCATGACTATGACGCCGATGATCTTCACATCAGCCTGTTTGGCAAAGGAGGTGACCTGATTGTCAAAAGGTTCTCCGCCTGGCAGATCAAATCAATCTATCCCAAAGCAGGAAGCGGTCAGAAATAAAACGACCATCCTATCCTAGCTGGAATCAATCCATTACAAATATGACATTCAGAAAACAAAACCTATTGTTTAGCTTTTTCATCGCTGCATGCTGGCTGGTAAGCCTCGGAGCCAAGGAGCCGGGTAAGCCCAATATCGTGATTATCCTGACGGACGATCTGGGCTATGGGGATGTCTCCTTTCTTAATGCCGAATCCAAAGTAAAAACACCGCATATGGATAAGCTGGCCGAGGAAGGGGTGTGGGCAACCGATGCCCATTCTCCAAGCACTGTATGTAGCCCCAGCCGTTACTCCATGCTTACCGGGCGGTATTCATGGCGCCGAAAGATTAGCCGGCTCAACCCATGGAAAGAATCCTTCATCGCACCTGACCGGGTAACTTTGCCCAAAATTCTCAAGAGCAAGGGATATTATTCCGCCTGCGTGGGCAAGTGGCATCTCGGGTTTGACTGGCCCTGGAAGGGTGGGGTGAAACCACCCAATTCGGTCATTGGTACAGGAACGAGCAAGGCGACCTGCGAGATGTTTGATTGGTCGAAGCCCATCCAGGGGGGACCCTTGGGGGCTGGGTTTGATTATTACTTTGGGGATGATGTGCCCAATATGCCCCCCTATGCCTTTATTGAAAATGATCGTTTAACCTGTGACCCCATTGATGTGGATGGAGGAAAACTCAGAAAACAGCAGGTGATGTCGGGTGGCTATATCCATGGGATCGGCCCGGGGCAAAAGGATTGGCAACTCGATCAGGTGATGCCGATGATTACCGCCAAGGCTGTTGAAACCATAAAAAAACAAAGCAAGAGCGCTGATCCCTTCTTCCTTTATTTCTCCACCACTTCCCCACATTCCCCCATCGTTCCATTGGATGAGTTTCAGGGTAAGACTCAGGCAGGGCCTTATGGGGATTACATAGCTCAGACCGATCAGGCGGTCGGGGAAATTGTGGCCACACTCAAAGAGGCGGGCGTATATGAGAATACTTTTCTGATTGTTTCGAGCGATAACGGACCGGCTCCGTTTATGCGTGACTTGATCCAGAAGCATGAGCACAACCCGTCCGGATCGCTGCGTGGATTGAAGCGGGACCTGCTTGAGGGCGGGCACCGTGTTCCTTTCATCGCATCCTGGCCCAAGGGAGGAATCAAAGATGGCCGGCGCATAGATTCCACCTTGTCGCTCGCCGATCTCTTCGCCACCATAGCCGGTATGATTGGGGTGCCTTTGGAAGACGGAGTGGCGGAGGATAGCCTCGATGTTTTGCCCACTCTACTTTCGGATCAGCCTGTGCGGACAGAATTGGTCTACCATGCCGCCAATGGGAAGCTCGGACTGAGGCAGGGAGACTGGGCCTATTTGCGCCGGGGAGGGATTACCGAGGAGCCCGGCTGGTATGAGGAGGACTGGCAGGGAGATTCCCTCGATGCGCCTTCTCTCTTATTTGACCTGTCCGGTGACCTTGCCCAAAAGACAAACCTGAGGACCAAGCACCCCAATCGAGTAAAGCGTATGGAGGAACGATTGGCAGAAATCGAAAAAGGGACGTCCACCCGTTAATCAAGCACCCGAAGAAGAAGTCCGATGAACCAAGGAAATCACAACTGGATTATGTGTCTGATCTTGATGATCTGCATTTCTTTGCCAACCCACGCCAAGGAACATCCTGAAAAGCCCAACTTTGTAATCGTGCTGGCAGATGATATCAGTGCGGACAGTTTCGGATGTTTTGGTTCACCCAATCCGTACACCACTCCCCATATCGATAAGCTGGCAGCGAGTGGGATCCGATTTAAAAACATGTTTGTTTCCGAGGCGATGTGTGCTCCCGCCCGGGCCGAGCTTTATACCGGATTGATGCCCCAAAGAAACGGAACCTTTCGAAATCACAAGGCGTCCAACCCCGATATCAAAAGTATGGTTCACTACCTTAATGATTTAGGGTATCGGGTGGGGTTGGCCGGGAAAAAGCACATCGGCCCGGGAAAGGTGTATCCCTTTGAAAATATCGACGGAATCTGTGGTAAAGCCGCTGAAGCGAACCCCAAACCGGATGATTGGACCGGGGTTGAAAACTTTATTAAGCGTGAGCCCAACCAGCCTTTTTGCATCGTCATCGGTTCCATCCATGCCCACTCCCCATGGACCGTTGGGGATACCAGTCACTGGAAGGAAGAGGAGGTTCTTCTACCGCCGAATTTAGTCGATACGCCCCAGACACGATCCGCTTATTTACATTACCTGGCCGAGGTCAGGGAGTTTGACCGGCAGGTGGGCGACACCGTAGAGGTATTGAAAAAGACCAAGCAATTCGATCACACCATGCTGATCGTGCTTGATGAAAATGGGGCAGGGATGCCGGGGGGGAAGTGGACGGTGTTTGACTGGGGGGTACGCTCTGCCTGTGTGATCAAGTGCCCCGATAGTTGGGAGGCTAATTTTGAGACGGATGCGATCGCCCAGTACTGTGATATCGTGCCGACCCTGGTCGACGCGGTCGGTGGTACGCCCTCGGCGGATCTCGATGGGATTAGCCTGATGCCCCTGATCAAGGGAGAAACCAGGACCCATCGTGACCGGGCGTATTTTCTTTTCAATAACCGTGTAAAAGAAGGCAAGCCGGATACCCACTTCAGCATCCGTGCGGTGACGGATGGAAAGTACAAATTCATTTGGAACCTCACTCCCCATAATCTTTACAGTGTGAATGTCACCACCTGTGATTTGACCGGTGAAGCCAGAAAGACCGATTTTGGCCTGATCTATCCCTCCATGATTGATCGCATGGAGACGGATCCGCATGCCCAAGCGATGGTCGATCGCATTCGGTCCAGGCCCCAGCATCAACTCTACGATCTCACCGTTGATCCGTATGAACTCCACAACCTGGCCGGAAAACCAGAGCATTCCCAAAGGGTTAAGCAGTTCAAAGCAGATCTCAGGAAGTGGATGAAAGATCAGGGGGACGATGGCCATTTGAACCCGCAAGGAATGCAGGTCATCAAGTACCAAGGCTATGTCTTTCCTTACCCGGAAAAAGGGAAGGCGAAGGGCCAGGGTATTCCACAAGAGCAAAAGATTTAGAAAATAAAATAGAAAAATAGAATGAAGACGAAACCGATCCCCATCCTTGTTTTTATAAGCCTGATCTGTGCCCTTGCAGGGTTTCTTGGGGCCCAACCCCCCGCTCATACTCTCAACGATCCAACCCGCCCCATTTACCACTTGGTCAGCCAGGACAAACGCTCGCACATTGCCGACCCCAACTTTGCTTTTTATTGGAAAGGTAGGTATCACCTGTATTTTATCGCTGCCCGTAACCCTGTTACCAAAGAGCGAAACTTCGCCCATGTATCCAGCACCGACATGGTGAACTGGAAGTATCACCGGGAAACCAATTTTGGCGGACTGAGTGGCACCCTCTTTCTAAGCCCGGATGGTGTGCCCACCATCATCGGCAAGGCTAGCAAGCAGATCACCCTGCACAGGCCATTGGATGACCAGTTGGAGCACTGGGAACTTCTGACCGAAGTGGTGCCCACCTTTGGACCTGGGCAGGATGGTAAGCGGATGAGCGAGAAGCACTGGGATCCGGATGCTTGGGTCGAGGGAAATACCACTTACATCCTGATCACGGCCCATCCGCTTTCCCCGAAAGGTCAGCCTGCGCTTTTCAAAACCACAGATATGAAGACTTTTCACTTTGTGGACTACTTTCTTGATGTGGATGTGCCAGGCGTGGCCCGTACATCTGATATTAAGACCAATGACGATCTGTCCTGTCCCAGTTTTTTCCCAATCGGAAACAAGTGGATGATGTTGTGCATCAGTCACAACAAGGGATGCCGTTACTACCTGGGTGATTGGAGGGACGAGAAATTTATCCCTGATTATCACGGCTGGATGAACTGGCGCAAAGGAGACGTCGATAGCAAGTATGGGCATGGAGGAGATGTGTTTGCTCCGGAGTCTTTGCTCGCACCCGATGGACGGCGGGTGATGTGGGCCTGGCTCTTTGCCCAGAGCAAGGTGCGGGTCAGCCCAAACTGGCAGGAAGTACTTTCCTTGCCCCGCGAACTTAGCCTTCCCGAGGACGGGGTGCTGCGGATTCAACCCCTGCATGAACTGGAGCAACTGCGCTACAACCTGAAGACAGAAAGAAATATTCGTGTACAAGCTGGCACACCGTACCGCTTGAAAAAGATTTCCGGAGATGCGATGGAGCTCATGCTTACGATCAGGCAGGGCGAAGCGAAGCGGTATGGGGTAAAGATTCTGAGTGACTCAACCAATGGCAAGGGGCTCGATGTGGTGGTGCACCCTAAAGCCAAGATTTTGCAGGTGGGAGTAACCCGGGCACCGCTGGAGTTAAAGGAGAAAGAAGAAATTCAACTACGTATCTTTATCGACCGTAGTGTGGTCGAGGTCTTTGCCAACGACCGGCAGGCGGTTGCCTGGCAACATGTTTATGAGTTAGGTGACGCTGGTATTTGCCTCTTTAGCGAGGGTGGGGCGATGGAGGTTCCGGAAGTGAAGGCATGGGACATGAAAGCCGCACCCCCCGAGGTGGCCGACCTATCGCCAGGGAAGTAAGAGAACTGGATTTTGTACCCCAATAATTTTTTAAAAAATGAAAAGAAAAAAAACCTCAGGCATTCTCACCCTATGTATCATGTCCATGGTCACTTTGCCTATGGATGCAAAGTCTCCTCAAGGTCAACGCACAGGAAAGGTTTCCAAGAAAGAACAATACGCGGATTCCATACCTACTCCCACATTGAGTGAGGTTGCTTATGGTTCACATGAGCGCAATGTTCTCGATTTCTGGAAAGCAAAATCAGAAAAGCCAACTCCACTTGCCTTCGTTATTCATGGGGGGGGGTGGAAAAATGGGAGCAAAGAAAGGCTTAATCGTTTTGTCGATGCACCTGCCTTGTTGAAAGCGGGTATTTCCGTGGTAGCGATTAACTATCGCCTGATCAAAAGCAACTCGGATATTGAGCCACCGGTGAAAGCTCCCTTACATGATGCGGCCCGTGCTTTGCAGTTTGTCCGTAGCAAGGCAGCTGAGTGGAATATAGACAAGACTCGCATTGCAGCGGCAGGAGGTTCCGCTGGTGCCTGCACCAGCCTGTGGTTGCTTTACCATGACGACCTGGCTGACCTCACAAGTGATGATCCCATCGCCCGCGAATCCACCCGGCTCTATTGTGCCGCGGTCAATAACGCGCAAACCACCCTCGACCCGAAGCAGATGAAAGAGTGGACCCCCAATAGCAAATACGGCGGGCATGCCTTTGGCATGAACAGTTTCGACCAGTTCCTCTCCGAGCGTGAAAACATCCTGCCCTGGATTGCCGAGTATTCACCATACGCGCTGGCAAGTGCTGATGATCCGCCCGTTTACCTCTACTACAAGGGAGCGGCTCCCGCCATCGGCAAGCCACAGAAAGACCCCACCCACACCGCAAATTTCGGGCTCAAGCTGCAGGAGCGCTGCAAGCAGCTGGGGCTGAAATGTGAGCTGATGTATCGTGGTGCAAAACATGCCACCCACAAAGACTCCACCGCCTACCTGATCGCTACTCTCAAGCAGCAATAATGAATCAATCACGGTCCACATTATCTCGCTTGCTCGCATGCTTAATGGCCTGTGCGCTTTTCGCCAGCTACTCAAATGCCGATGAGCCCAAAAGCTCTGCAGACCCCAGCGGACGACCAAACGGAAGTGCAAGCTCTACAGCCCCCAACATCATCGTCTTCTTCCTCGATGACAGTGGTTACGGTGACTACACCCACAATGGCAATCCCACCATTCGCACGCCAAACATTTCCAAGCTGGCGCAGGACGGGATGAACTTCACCCAGTTCTACGTCACCTCTCCGGCCTGTAGCGCGTCACGCTATTCGCTCTTAACCGGGCGCTATCCGGGACGTTCTGGATTCGGCTCATGGGTGATCGGGCCAGGTGCCAAACAACACCTTCACCCCAAAGAAATCACCCTCGCTGAGGGCTTAAAAACGCGTGGTTACCAAACCGGGATCTTTGGCAAATGGCACCTCGGCAACCCCAATCAAAAAAACAATTTTTCTCAAGACACGCTGCCGCTCGCTCACGGTTTTGATGAATGGCTTGGGACCAATGTTTCCCACGATTATAGCAGTGCCAAGTTACTGCAATCAGACCCATCCGGAAGCCAGCCCATCAAAGGCTATTCTGTGATCGCCAAAAACCTGCCGTCCAAAGCAGACGTTTGTGCCTCCCTAACGGAACGTTCCACCGAGGCGGCCATCTCATTTATCAAAAGAAACAAAGAGACCCCCTTCTTTGCCTACATTCCCTTCAACATGCCTCACCTTGGGCTTTACGCGAGTGACAAGTTCCTCGGCAAATCACGCAGAGGTCTGCTGGGTGACGTGATGGAGGAGATTGATGATAGCGTGGGACAAATCCGCCAGTCCATCGCAGAAGCCGGGCTCACGGAGAATACCCTGATTATCTTCTCCTCGGACAACGGGCCATGGATCCGATTTCAGGATACCGCGAGTGACAAAAAGTATGGGGACACACGCCTTCACGTTGGCTATGCACAACCGTTCCGAGACGGCAAAGGCTCTACCTGGGAAGGCGGCCACCGGGTACCTGGTATCTTTTGCTGGCCCGGCAAGATCACTCCCAATTCAATCGAGCAATCTCCGGTGAGCACCCTGGACATATTACCGACGGTGTTCGCTCTCGCTGGTGTAGAGCTCCCGAAAGATCGTTCCATTGACGGTCGGGACATCAGGCCATACTTGATGCCACAAGCACACAAGGCAAAGCTGCCGGAGTTCGAGTTCTACTATTCATGGGCGGACAACATGCCTTCTGCTGTCCGGGTAGGCCCATGGAAGATGCACACCCGCATCGCATCGCAAACCGGAAATGATTATGGCTTCACCGCCTCCCGTGATACTCCGCTCCTCTTTCAAGTGGAACAGGATCTCGGAGAGCGCATTAACCGCGCTGGAGAACAGGCAAAGCGTGTCGAGAAAATGATGGAGAGCTTGACTGCCTTTGAGACTCAAGTTCAAGAGGAAGGTTCTTTCTGGAATACCCAATGATGCAAGCAAGCCCTACTAAACATAAAACAAAAAACGAAAATGAAAGCCCCTCAATTATTGCCGCTTGTTATTGTCAGCTTGTGCGCAGGCACACTCTGCCTTGCCGCTGCAGACCCTGAAAAATCCGTGACCGTCCGTGTTGCTGCTTACAATGTTGAGTATGGCAAAAACACAAGCCCTGAACAGGTTGGCAAGATGTTCAAACCCTACAAGCTCGACATCATCGGGTTCAATGAAGTTCCGGATGGTGACTGGACGGCTCGCGTTGGCAAGGTGCTGGGCATGAAGCATTGCTATGTGGGCAAGATCTCATCGGCAAATCACAAGGATAAATACAAATCGATTCTCAGCAGGACACCCTTGCAAGGCACAGCCGAGCATGAAATGAGCCTGAAGCGGAAGCGCTGCTGGAATCCTGCCTCGGTGGTGAGTGCGGTGACCGAGATTGATGGCGTTTCCATTGCATTTTACTCACTGCATATTTGCACATCGGGGAGCAATCACAAGACCGGCCATGCCTACCAACTGGCAAGCGAGATTTTACCCAAAGAGACGACCGACCGGGTGATTGTGCTTGGCGATTTTAACAACAACATGGGCGATGCTGCCATCAGCACAATCGAGACGGCTGGATACAAAGCAACATGGAAAGATCTCAAGATCGATACCTCCAAGGAGTTTACCTACAACGCGCTGGATCCCAAAAAGAGTCTCGGTGTGATCGATCATATCTTTTCTAACACCTCGGCAAATCCCAAGACGAGCGATGGAGGCATTATTGAACTCAAGAAACCCTTGTCGGACCACAAACCCGTCTGGGCGGAAATCGTATTTCCTCGATAGATCCAGATCAAAGAGCTGGGATAGGCTCTTTCATCTTCAACCTTCCGCCCCTAGCGGCTCTGCTGAATTTCCAAATTCCTCATTTCACATTCACCATTCTGCGGCGAAGCCGCAGCGGCCCCGCCTCCTAAAAAATGAGGGTAATCCATCAATTGATTACCAGTAAATAAAAGGTAAAATCTCACCGTTGGAAATAACCAGACGAGTAAAACTCGCCCATACACTGAGTGATTCTTACGATACCACATGACGGCCTAGCACGGCCAAGTCCGCTGCACTCTCCTCTAGTCTGACACTCAACCAGAATCCCCTTACCCGGCCCTTACCCTTCTCTTACCCGTTATGCCAAAAGTCATCATCACTGAACCGGGTGGAATCCCACAACCCTATCGCTTTGCGAGTGATTGTGATTGTGTGAGCATCGGCCGCGGCAGTGATAATGACATTGTCATCTCGTCTCCGTCCGCGTCCACGACTCACTGCACCCTGGAACGGGTCGAGGGGGGCTATATCCTGCGTGATAGGAATTCCACCAACGGCATCATGTTGGATGGCACCCCCATGGAAGTCATCCATCTCGAACATGGCATGGAGGCGCTCATCGGGGATGTCTCGCTGGCATTCGAACTTTCGGGTGAGGAACTGGCGCAATTCACCCATGAAGCGCCGGCCCAAGTCTCAAGTGCCGCACCGGGCCGATTCACCTATGGCCCACCGCCCCAAGTCTCGGTTGACCACCTGAAACCGAACAAGACCAAGAAAAAGTCCATCGTAATCATTTCGGGAGTTGCCGCTAGCTTAGTTGTTGCCAGCTATTTTTCATATGGCCCGATTCTTGGAGAAAATGGACTCTTAGCTGATTCCCTTAATACCGCGGCCAAGGACAAACACGCTTCACCGGAAGACACAAATACCGCCCCCGGCCAGGACGCTGGGCTCATGCATGTAAGCAGCTCAAATGCTGTTCACCTTGATCCTGACTTACTCAATAGCTTTCTCTCTAATCATTGCACCAAGTGTCATGGCCCCGAAAAAGAAAAAGGAGACCTCAGACTGGATACTCTCTCGCTCAATATAGCCAATAGCGACACCGCTCTGCACTGGCAAGATGTGCTCGATGTTCTCAACCTCGGTGAAATGCCACCGGAAGATGAGGAGCAGCCGAGCAAGGAAGAGCTTCAAGCCATCATCAAACATCTCACGGTCGCTCTGAACACCTCCAAAAAACGCCTCTCAGAAGACGGCGGAAATATCGCGCTACGCAGAATCAATCGACGTGAATACCAACACACCATTCATCAATTACTCGGAATGCGTATCGGAATACGTGTCGGAGAATCCGTGCTTCCTGAAAACTCCATCACCGAAGCATATGATACGATAGGGCAAGACCAACAATTCTCCAGCCATCATTTTGAGAACTACTTTGATCTAGCTAAATCCGTCGCCAAAGTTGCCCTTCAATGGGTAGATAAAGAAAAACAAGATGTAAATTCGTGGACATACTCAGCTGAAGGGCAACACTCCCACTTACGAAACAAGCGCAATAACTTAAGAAAGTACCTCACGGCAGCAGAAGCTAGAGGTGGCTACGTAGATAGGCGCAAACGAAATATGTACGACTCTGTAGTCAAGTACCTCAGTATACCCTATAATGATAAAGGCGTATTTATACGGGAATCAAGTCATTATCCTTGGCTCGACACTTTCAAATTCCCTGTAGATCCAAGAGCGACCTATACATTTAAGCTCAAAGCAGGGCTCGCAGGAGAGACCTCTGCCATTCGTCGTTTCTTAAAGGTCAAGAAGGGGAATAGAACCATCGGATATCTTAAAGTTTCCGGCTCACTGGATTCACCCCAGGAAACGCAAACGCTGGAATACCAGCCCCTAATACACCCTGCCAACTCATATGTCAGATTCACCCTCCGGGAAAACAAAGCGGACATCGAGATCAAAGATTACCTAGCGAAGTTAGGCGAAAGCCCAAAAAAGACTGCCATCTGGGTGGATGATACGACTGTCGAGGGCCCGTTCTACGAGGAAGCCTCGGCCATCGAAACCATCTACCAACAAACGATTGCCACCGTAGATGCAAGCAAGGGCGATGAAGAAATTGACCTTCAAGTAAAACAGTTTTTGCAAGAATTTACGAACAAAGCCTTTCGCGGGAAAGAGGCCGCACCTGAGTTCGAGAAGCTTGTCTTTAAAATATACAGCCTCGACCGCGAGCAGGGCAAAGAGCTCAAAGAATCTCTCATCACGCCTCTGGCGATGATCCTCAGCTCTCCCAGCTTCCTTTACCTCATGGAAGATGCTCCTGCTACCAAAGAAGGGATCGTTAATGAGGTAGAATTTGCCAACCGAATCTCCCACTTCCTCTGGAGTCGTTCAGCATCAGGTGAGCTTCTTGCAGACGCGAAAGCTGGCAAACTAAAGGACAAGGAAGTGCTAAAAAAACACGTCGACCGCATGCTCAAGCACAAAAAAAGCTTCGCACTCTCTGAAGGGTTTTTCACTCAATGGGTGGATTTAAAACGATTTGAAGACGTCGGTATTGATGAAACCACCCATATCAAATTCAACAAAGGAATACGGGATTCTGCTAAACTCGAAGTGCAGAATTTCTTCGACACATTGATAAAGGAAAACCTCAGCATCACTCAATTAATAGACTCTGACTTCGTCGTCATCAATGACCTCCTAGCCTTACATTACGGGCTCGAAGCGCCCAATAAAGAAGGCGGGTTCCGCAAAGTCAAACTCCCTGCAGATTCACCACGTGGAGGGCTACTCGGAACCGTAGCCTTCCTCTCCATGGGTTCTAATGGAGAACGCTCATCCCCCATCATCCGTGGCGCGCTCATCCAGGAGAGGTTCTTCAACAGAAAACCTCCTCCACCGCCACCCAACGTCCCTGAGCTTGAAAATGCCAGTGACAAGCCGCTGGCTGTAAAAGAGAGCATTGAGCTCCACCGTCAAAAAGCACAATGCGCATCCTGCCATAGTAGTTTCGACCCATTAGGATTCGGCTTAGAAAACTTTGATCTCCTCGGACAATGGCGAGACCTGGAAACGATAAGAGCTCACGACATCAAAGGTGAGGCTCAAAAAGACACAAAACCAAAACTCATCCCCGTGAGAGCCGAGGGTGTATTCCCTAACAATGAACCATTTCAGAACCTGGATGAATTCCGGGCTGGGCTAATGGCGCACAAGCATCTGCTGACCCGCTCGATCACGGAAGGTCTGTTATCTTACGGATTAGGCAGACACATCGAATTTGCCGACCAGCAAGCACTCGATGAGATCTGCAAAAAGGCCGGCCAAAACAACGAACAAATCGGCGACCTCATCTACTCCATTATCAGTCACCCACTTTTCAAAAAAGCGGATCAATTCACAGACCCCTCAACTGCAAAAAATTAACCCAACGATATTATGAGTCTACACCTATATAACCGACGCACTGTGCTCAAAGCAGGAGCCACCTCCCTGGCACTCCCATTCATGGAGTCGCTCGGTATGGCCCAAGTTGCCAAGGTAGCCAAAGCGGCTACCGCCGCCGTCCCCAAACGCTTTCTCTTTATTGGCTGTGGCTACGGATTCACCACACACAGCTTCTTCCCAACCAAAGCAGGAAAATTCTCCGAAATCGGGCTCACCCCGGGACTTGAGCCACTCGACCGCCACAAAGATGACATCACCATGGTCTCAAACCTCACCAACCTAGGTGCCAGAAACCCTCACGCCGGCAGCACCACCTACCTCACGGGAGCGGATGTTGGAGGCACTAGACGTCGAAAATTTATCAACTTATTGCAATAAATTGAATCGGGATGGTGTACAGCTCAGCTGGCTTCTAGATCTAGCTAAATCAATCATAAAGCG